>JACCEB010121743.1_pt1 | contig 21092 bp, 20 predicted proteins | sample 7454761 | NCBI WGS metagenome assembly JACCEB01 (sample SAMN15323454, study PRJNA562643) | freshwater metagenome | isolation source: river surface water | place: USA:Blue River Watershed | collected 2017-08-18 | reverse complement strand
ATTGCTTTCGTAATTTTCTTAGTCGCTTTAACGGATCGCATCCGTCGGCGATAAACGCGAAGTTGAGCACCCATGAGTTACTTCTTCACCGCCGGTGGGACGTGCTTAGTAATCGCTTCTGCGCCTTCTGATTCAAGTGCTTCAGCAGGTGCATCATTTACAACGCCTGCAGCAGATGGCTTGAATTGCTTCTTGAAATCAGCTACAGCTGACTTCATCTTTGCAATTGTGTCATCTTCGAGCTGTTTGGTCTCTGAGATTACAGTGAAGATATCTTTACGCTCGCGACCGATGAAGTCGAGAAGTTCAGATTCAAAACGGCGGATATCGGCAACTGCAACAGAATCAAGTTCTCCTGAAGTACCGGCCCAGATCGAAACGATCTGACGCTCTAGTGAATATGGTGAGTACTGACCTTGCTTTAGAAGTTCAACCATACGTGCACCGCGCTCAAGTTGAGCCTTTGAAGCGGCATCAAGGTCTGAACCGAAAGCAGCGAACGCTTCTAATTCGCGGTACTGAGCAAGATCAAGACGTAGACGTCCTGCAACTTTCTTCATCGCCTTAGGCTGTGCTGAACCACCAACGCGAGACACCGAAATACCTACGTTGATCGCTGGGCGGACACCTGAGTTGAAAAGATCAGATTCAAGGAAGCACTGTCCATCCGTAATCGAAATTACGTTTGTTGGAATGTATGCAGATACATCATTAGCTTTAGTTTCAATGATTGGTAGACCAGTCATTGAGCCGCCGCCAAGTTCATCTGACAACTTTGCACAGCGCTCTAGTAAGCGTGAGTGTAAGTAGAAAACGTCACCTGGATATGCTTCGCGACCTGGCGGACGGCGAAGAAGTAGCGACACTGCACGATATGCCTCAGCTTGTTTTGAAAGATCATCAAAAACAATCAAAACGTGTTGACCGTTGTACATCCAGTGCTGTCCAATTGCAGAACCAGTGTAAGGAGCTAGGTATTTGAAACCTGCTGGGTCAGATGCTGGTGCAGCCACAATCGTGGTGTATTCCATTGCACCAAACTCTTCAAGAGCGCCTTTAACTGATGCAATTGTTGAACCCTTTTGACCAATCGCTACGTAAATGCACTTAACTTGTTTCTTTGGATCGCCAGTTTTCCAGTTTTCGCGCTGGTTCAAAATTGTGTCGATCGCAACTGCTGTCTTTCCAGTCTGACGGTCACCAATGATTAATTGGCGCTGTCCACGTCCGATTGCAGTCATTGCGTCAATTGCTTTGATACCAGTTTGCATTGGTTCTTTAACCGGTTGACGCTGAACAACTGTAGGTGCCTGTAGTTCTAAAGCACGACGTCCATCAGCCTTGATCGGGCCAAGTCCATCAATTGGATTACCAAGTGGATCAACAACGCGACCTAGGAACCCATCACCAACTGGCACTGAAAGAATCTCGCCGGTGCGCTTTACGCTTTGGCCTTCTTCGACTTTGCTGCCATCACCTAAGAGCACGGCACCAATTTCGCGAACATCTAAATTCAGAGCCAGACCTAATAGGCCGCCCTCGAACTCTAGAAGTTCGTTGGTCATTGCGGAATGAAGGCCTTCAACGCGAGCGATTCCGTCACCAGTTTCAACTACGCGACCAACTTCTTCGCGTGCATTTGCTGGAGCGAATGACTCGACAGTACGGGCGATCGCATCCCGGATTTCTTCGGGCCGGATCGATAGTTCCGTCATGATGTCCTGCTTTCTTTTGGGTTCTTTAGTTTGCGTTACGCCTGGAATTGACGTGACGCGGTTTGAATACGGGTTGAGATTGTGCCATCAATTACATCGTCGCCAACCTGAACTTTGACTCCGCCGATAACTTCTGGACTTACGACTGAGTCGATTACAACTTCATTGCCAAAAATTTTGCCAAGTGCAGTTGCGATCCGCGACTTTTGTTGTTTCGACAATTCGATTGCAGTTGTTACGGTTGCGACTAATTTTCCATGCCTTGCAGCTGCCAGCGCAGAAAGTTCATCAAGGGCTTGACTAATCCGACGACCACGAGGGTGGGCTACGTATTGAGCCACCAATGTGACAGTGTCAGTGTGCGCCTGACCCGAGAGGAGGTCAGTCACTAACTTAGTCTTTGCTGAACTTGAAATGGTGCTACCTGAAAGGGCCATCTGCAAATCTGATTGACGATCAACTAATCGAGCAAAGAAGAATATTTCTTCTTCAACACGATCAATTGATTTTCCTTTTTCAGTTGCAGCCAGCACAACTAAAGCGCCTGCGCTTTCTATTGCATCCACCAAACTAGAATCTTTGAACCAACGGTTAGCCACAATTTTTTCAACTACCGCAACGGCTTCTTTTGAAACCTGATTACCAAGAACTTGTTTAACTAAGTTGGCTCGAACTTCGACAGTCAATCCAGAGTCAGCCAAGTTTCGACGCAGACTTGTTTCAGTTTCAAGTAAATTGGCAACCGCAAAAAGTTCGCTGCCAATAGAAGCTGAAGCCAATCCAGAAACTGATTCTTGGATCTGCTTTGAAATTACTTGGCTAACAGCTGACATTACTTACCTGCCGACTGTTCTAGATCGCTAATAAAGCGTTCAACGACTGCTTGTGCGCGCTTATCGTCAGTTAAAACTTCGCCTACGATTCGTGATGCAAGATCAGTTGCGACTAATCCCAAATCACGGCGAAGTTCCGTAGCCACGCGAGTTCGATCTGATTCAAGAGCAGATTGTGCTTGCGCAGTTACTGCAGCTGCAGCTGTTGCGGCAGACTTCTTAGCTTCATCAATTATCGAAATGCGCTCTGCTGACGCTGCGGCACGAATGTCGCTGGCCTCTTTATTTGCATCAGCAAGTGCAGCACGATACTTAGCTAAAACTTCAGTAGCTTCAGCTTGAGTTTGTTCTGCACGGGCTAACCCACCTTCGATCTTTTCGGTTCTGGCTGCTGTAATTTGGCGCATCGCCGGCATTACAAACTTCGAGAACAAAACCAAAACGATTACAAAGGAAAGTCCACCCCAGATGATGTCGTAAATAGCAGGCAAAAGCACATTGTGCTCTTCGCCTGACTCAGAGGCTAACTTGATCCACTGCTGCATGGTTTCTCCTAATACCTAATGATTTTTAAAAGTTTGTCTTTTGAAAATCGATTTAGGTGAATAGGAAGCCGGCAACAAGACCGATTAGAGCAAGCGCTTCAGTGAACGCAATACCCAAGAACATGTTGGTACGTAGTACACCAGTGACTTCTGGTTGGCGTGCGATACCTTCAAGTGCCTTACCGACAAGGATGCCGATACCGATACCTGGGCCAATCGCGGCTAAGCCATAGCCAATTGCGTTTAGGTTGCCATTGATTTCTGCGAGCAACTGCACGTTATTTCCTCTCGTTTTGCGAAATTTCTTTCGCGGTTTTTTAGTGTTCCGCGCTAGTGGCGCCGTCAATGTAGACAGCGGTCAATAGCGTGAAGATGTATGCCTGTAGGAATGCCACCAAGATTTCAAAAAGTGTAAAAGCAAAGCCCATGAAGAACGCTGGGATTGCCACCACTTTCATTAATCCATCTGATTCCAACAGGAAGTATTGAGTTGCGCCAAAGAACAAAACTAAAAGTAAGTGGCCAGCCATCATGTTGGCCAGCAAACGAATTGTTAACGTTACTGGACGCAGTACGAATGTTGAGACAAATTCAATTGGTGTTACCAATGCATAGATAGGTGCAGGTACACCAGCTGGGAATAGGTTGCTCTTTAGATAGTGACCAACACCATTAGCTCTAATTCCCTCGACGTTGAAAACTATCCAAGAAATTCCAGCAAGAAGTAACGGAATTCCAATAACGCTGGTAACTGATATGTGCATTAACGGCAGAATGCCCGTGATGTTGAAGAAGAACAGCAACCAAAACATTGAAGTTAGGTAAACGGCATATCTTGGACCTTTGTGGCCAAGGATTTCTTCGATGATATTTTTTTGCACAAACTCAACGGCTAATTCGCCTAAGTTCTGAATTCCTCTCGGAACGAACTGTGGCTTACGAAAAGCTGCGATAAAAAAGCTGCACAGCAAAAGTGTCATGATGACACCGATCATATTTATTCGATTGAACTCAAAAATAGTTCCTTCGAAAAGAATTGGTGCTGAGAAAAATTCGCCAACTGAAGGAGGTTTAAAACCGCCGCCTTCTCCTTCGGCAAAAGAAAACGTTGACGGTAAGTGAGCGATGGTGTTTAGCACGGCGCTTACTTAACTCCCTTTAGTTAGGTTCGGAGTCTTTCCCGAATCTGACGTACACGATGTAAATAGAAGTGATGAAACCAATCACCACACCAAGCGGGAGGAAGACCCTTGATGTATCTGCGAGTCGGTCAACCAGCGCTCCAATTGCGCCCCAAACTATCGGGCCAGCAAGTAAAGTGCTGATCATTCGCCAGGCCATATCCTCGCTTGGCCCAGCTTTAGCTGGATCAAACTTGGGTAGGTTTTCCCCTGTCATCGCAATCGAATTTAGCAGAGAATCGCATGACGTGATTCACCGGTCCGGTACTTACAAACCCAGCAATTAGCCCTGATTTGGCTCTACATATGGAACTTTTGCCCGGGTAAGCATGATGGCTTCTAGAACCAGAAGCACCATAGTCTGAATCACCAGAACGCCAAAGAAAAACGGTCGACTATAGAAGTCCTGATTGCGTAGCCAGGCTAGAACCCCCATCAGCACAATTATTTTTAGTAACCATGAGCCCAGAACTACAAAGCCAAGTTTGTCCGGACCCATGTTTGAAGTGGCAAGTGCAACTAGTGCAGTAACACTAAAAAATACGCCGGCAACAATTGCACCTATTGCACTACCCCAAAATCCTGATGAACCTTGGGTTGCTTGGCCAAACCCAATTGAGATCGCTGTGATCAAAAACCAGGCTAAGAATCCGAACAATGCCGCACGACGGGCTGCCTGCTTTGCCGTAACCTGACCCATTTTTACTTCCTTATTGCTTAACTATTGACTCTATTTGAACGTGAACTACTTATAAGAAACTTTTGGTGGATTAAGTACCCAGCCAACTAGTGCAATGGTGGCTATTGAAAAGACAATTGCAGTTATCCAAACTGGAATAAATGCCAGGCTTACCGCTGAAAATGCAATTAAGCCGGTAAATGCAGTCATAATTAAAACCGCACGTTCTTGACCATGACCAAGTTTTAATAGTCGATGATGAATATGTTCTTTATCTGGCTGAAATGGCGATCTACCTCTTCGACTGCGGCGCAGGATTGCCAAAATTAAATCAAGTAACGGAATGGCCAAAATCGATAACGGTAAAACGATCGGTAAAAATGCGGGCAATAACGAACCACTTGTTAATCCACCAGGGTCAATTTGGCCGGTCAACATTATTGAAGAAGCCGCCATCAAAAATCCGATTAACATCGAACCGGTATCCCCCATGAATACTTGGGCACGGAACCAGTTGTGTGGCAAAAAGCCTGCACACATTCCCATCAATGTTGCCGAAATTAATGTGGCCAAGGTGGCTCGTTGATAACCATTAACCACACTTAAGAAATATGAATATGAAAAGAAAGCTGCCGCACCAACTCCCACAATGCTGGTGGCTAAGCCATCAAGTCCGTCAACCATGTTTACGGCGTTAATACTGACTAACACGATCAATACAGTTACAAAAACTGACGTAGTCGGATCCAAAATAAATGTTCCGCCGATCGGAAGCCAGACAAGCGTTACACCCTGCATTGCCATGGTTCCAGCAGCAAGAATTTGGCCAACTAACTTAGTCGGAGCATCTAACCCAATTTTGTCATCGACAATTCCTAGGATCACGATGATGGCAGCTCCACTTAGCAGCGCATTGATTTGAGAATTGTCGCTAAAAATCGTGCTCATTAATGGCAACTGCGTGGCTAACAGAATAGATACAGCCAAACCAATAAACATGGCCAAGCCGCCCCATCTTGGAGTTGGCTCTTCATGTACGTCGCGATCACGAACTTCAGCTAAAGCGCCAAATTTAAGTGCAAGTGCGCGCGCAACTGGCGTTACTAAATATGTAACAGCAGCCGCAGCCAGAAGTACCAGTAAGTATTCGCGCACAGGTCAACGCTACTTGGTCAACTTAGTGGAGCAAATTATCCGCGTGGATAAGCAGGAAAAGCAGCAGTTAGCGTATTAACTTCTGCCTTTATATCAGCGTGCACAGATGGATTATCAGTTTTAACCGCACGACCAATTAGTTGTGCAATTTTCTTCATTTCTGGAATGCCCATGCCTTGAGTTGTAATAGATGGAGTTCCAACTCGTACGCCACTGGTAACTGCCGCAGGCTTTGGATCATATGGAATTGAGTTCTTATTCAACACAATTCCAGATGCACCGCAACGAGCTTCAGCATCTTTACCAGTTACATCAATACCCTGCAGATCTAATAGCGCAAGATGCGTATCAGTTCCACCTGTTACTGGACGCATGCCTTCTTGCGCTAAACCGGCAACTAATTCTTGGGCATTAGCAATAACATCTTTTGCATACTTTTGATATTCAGGTGTCATACATTCTTTAAGCGCAACAGCTTTTGCGGCAACCACATGCATCATTGGCCCACCTTGCATCATCGGGAATACTGCTTTGTCGATTGCTGCAGCATGTTCTTCTTTGCACACAATCATGCCGCTGCGTGGACCACGAAGTACTTTATGCGTAGTGAATGTAACTACATCTGCATACGGAACTGGTGAAGGTATTGCCTTACCGGCAACTAAGCCAATGAAGTGAGCCGCGTCAACATGGAAAATTGCGCCTACTTCATCTGCGATTTCTCGAAATGCTTTAAAGTCAATCAATCTTGGAATTGCTGAACCACCAGCAATAATCATTTTTGGTTTATGTTCGCGGGCAAGATCTCTTAATTGGTCATAGTCGATATCTTCAGAGCCTTCAGCCACACCGTAGTGCACTGCATTAAACCATTTACCGCTGTATGAAACTGCCGCACCATGTGTTAGGTGGCCTCCATGCGGCAATGACATGGCTAAGTAAGTGTCACCTGGTTTTAGGAATGCCCCAAAAACTGCAATGTTTGCAGATGCACCAGAATGTGGTTGCAAATTTGCGTGGTCTGCGCCGAACAATTTTTTAGCACGTTCAATGCCAAGTGTTTCTGCTACGTCAACAACTTCGCAGCCACCGTAGTAACGCTTACCTGGATATCCTTCGGCATATTTGTTACTTAACGTGGAACCTAAGGCAGTGAGCACTGCAGGCGAGGTGAAATTTTCGCTGGCAATCAGCTGAATACCGCTTCTAAGTCGATTTAATTCATCAAGCAAAATTTGGGCAATTTCTGGATCAGAGTTTTTTAACTGATCAAAATCAGAACCGAAAAAAGTTTCACTCATTTATTTACCTAACATTCTTGCTTGAGGTGAAATGCTGCAAAAACAGTTAGTTAAAGTGTAGAACCAAAAACTATTTAGTTACAGTCGCATCGATAACATTTGGATTCACTTCACGAATGGATCCAATAGTGATCGCCCCCTGGCGAATAAGTCTTAAGTTAGATGTTGTCGCGTCAACAACTGATGACACATTGTGAGACAGCTCTCCGGCATCAAGGTACACAGCAACTTTTTGACCAAGGGCGCCAACCGCCTGTTCCACTATTTGGATTGGGTCTTGCCCACTGAGTTGGGCTCCGGTCATTGCAAGCGGTCCAACTTTTTGCAAAAGCGACTGCGCAATATTCGAATTTGGGACTCTGATTGATAGCGCTGTGCGGTGATCACCAATAGACCAATTCAAAGAGGGTTGGCTACGTGTCAATATCGTGAGAGGTCCAGGCCAAAACGCATGTGCCAGATCACTTGCCAAATTAGATAGCTTTGCAATCCCATTGGCCATCTCAATTGATCCCGCAGCTACTGGAATAGGTACCGCAGGTGATTGCTGTTTAGCCATTCGAAGCAAAGTCACTGCCCCAGGGTGAAATGCATCGGCCACAACTGCATAACTTGTATCTGTTGGAATAACAACAAGTTGTCCGCTTTTTAGTACTTCAACTACTTCGGCAAAAATTTCACTTTGGGCAAATTCATTTTCTGATACTGGATAAATGTCGTTCACTGTAAACCTGCAATCTCTGCACTTGTTCGAATTGCTGTCACAAATCTTGGCAACTGGTTGTAATCAACATGATCGATAACTTGGGACCAGATTTCTAAGTTTTTACCACCCGTGTTGCTTAATAAATCAACAGCAGATTTACTTTGAACATCAGCATGTTCCATGCCAAAAAAACCATTTGGCTTTAATAAGTTAGCTGCCACAATAGAAACTTTACGAGCTACATCGAGTCCATCTGGACCGCCAAACAAGGCAAGTTTTGGATCATGATCACGGACTTCTGGTTCACGAGGAATCATTTCATCAGGGATGTAAGGCGGATTTGAAAGTACTACGTCAACAGTTCCATTTAATGCTGAGAATACATTCAGATTTGTTGCATCCTCGTTATAAGTGATAACCGTTGAATTTAGTCTGGCCAATTGCTCGCTGTGAGCTGCTACATTTTTCTCGAGCCAAACAAAAGCTTGGGTAGAAAGTTCTACTGCGTGCACTGTTGTGTTTGGGCTTTCTAAAGCCAAACTAAGTGCGATTGCGCCAGACCCGGCACAAAGGTCAACCGCTAACTTTGCTTCTGGCTGTTTGTTAAGTTCAACCAATCCTGCTTCAACCAACAGCTCAGTCTCTGGACGTGGAATAAATACTCCAGGACCAACTTCGAGTTCTAAATACCGAAAAAATGCTTGTCCAGTTAAATGCTGAAGTGGAATGCGTTGTGCGCGTTTTTCAATAAGTTCAGTGAATTTTGCACTTTGTTCTGGTGTTAGTTCTTGATCAGCTGGTAAATTCTTGCGGTCAACTTTCAAAGCAAACGCTAAAAGTAATTGCGCATCAGTCTCTGGACTAGTGCATTGCGCAGTACTTAACTTTGTGGTTGCCCACTTCAATACCTCGCGAACAGTACTCACTTTTACTGGCCTAGTGCGGCAAGTTTCGCTTTATAGTCAGCCTCGATACAAGCATTAATTACTGGATCAAGTTCGCCATCCATAACCTGATCTAAGTTATTGCTCTTAAATCCAACTCGATGATCGGCTAGTCGATTTTCCGGAAAATTATAAGTTCTAATGCGTTCTGACCGATCTACAGTTCTAACCTGACTCTTCCGCGCATCAGAAGCTGCTGCTGCGGCTGCTTCTTCGGCGGCAGCAAGTAAGCGAGCGCGCAAAATACGCATTGCAGATTCTTTGTTTTGCAATTGCGACTTTTCGTTTTGGCAAGAGACTACGATTCCAGTTGGTACGTGAGTAATGCGCACTGCAGAGTCAGTTGTATTAACACTCTGCCCACCTGGACCACTTGATCGATAGACATCGATGCGCAAGTCATTTGGATCGATGGTGACATCGATTTCTTCAGCTTCAGGTAACACAAGTACCCCTGCTGCTGAAGCATGAATGCGCGCTTGTGATTCAGTAACCGGAACCCGCTGTACACGATGTACGCCACCTTCGTATTTCAAATTTGCATAAGGCGCTTCTTCGGGTGGAACAACTCCCTTTGATTTAACGGCAATAGCAATATCTTTGTATCCGCCCATGTCAGATTCTTCAGCTTCAATTACTTGGGTAGCCCAACCGCGTTTTTCGGCATATCGCAAATACATGCGCATTAAATCACCAGCAAATAGAGCCGACTCTTCACCGCCAGCACCAGCTTTAATTTCTAGAATGACGTCGTTTGAATCTAATGGGTCACGTGGAATAAGCATCTGCTGAAGTTTTTCGGCAGCCTCTTCAGCTTTAATTTTTAATTCCTCAGCTTCAGCTTGAAAAGCTGAGTCTTCTTGACCCATTTCACGAGCAGCTGCTTCATCGTCACGCAATTGTTTTAACTCTAGGTACTTAGCAACTACGGGCTTTAGCTCTGCATGTCGTTTACCAATTCGACGTGCTTCATTTGGATTACTGTGAGTCGCAGGGTCACTTAACTTAGCCTCGAGATCGGCCATCTCTTTGGCCATCTCTTCGACTTTGCTAAAGTCTTGTGACATTTTTAATTCCTACTTCTCGTTAACTTTTTGAGCTTTTTTATTAAAAATATTTATAAATAAATAAGGTGCTGCCATCGCAACTGCGAAGACAACACCTTATTAAAAAGCTAGGACTGTTTGCCGAAACGCTTTTCGAATTTGGCTACGCGGCCACCAGTGTCAAGAATTTTTTGCTTTCCGGTGTAGAACGGGTGGCAATTGCTGCAAACGTCAGCGTGAATTGCGCCATTCTTTTGGGTGCTACGAGTTTCAAATGTGTTTCCGCATGAGCAAGTAACTTTTGTTACTACATACTCTGGATGAATTTCGGCCTTCACGGGTTTCTCCCTATTAATAATGTGCTCGGGTCGCTATAACTTCGGACGTTACGCGTGAACCGACCAGCCCCTAAATTGTGCCAGTTTCGAGCAATTAACTCAAAATGAAATCTGCTAGTCCTTATTCGACGGGCAATTGTTTAAGGGCTATTGCATACTGGGTGATTTTTTGCGTGGGAACTTCCGCTTCGAGTTCCAGTGCTAAAGCAGTTGATTCTGGATACCGCCCGTTAACCCACTGTGAGATTGTTCCGGTGTAAGTATTCGTTGGTGAATCCGCCATCTCGCCTGGAATACAAGTTGCGGGTAGTCCAGTTAGTAGTGCTAACCGCTCATCAAGATTTTGATCAGCTCCTTGAGAGCAATCAACTAATCCATATGGCTGATGAATAGTGATCAGAATTTTCGGTTTCACTAAATCAATCGCTCGCATCAAACTTTGCGTTTCAGGTTCGCTGGCTGGATTTGTTCCGCTATAAGTTTTAGCGCCAACAACACTAGGTAACCAATTAGTCGGGAAATTTCTATTGAGATCAACCCCATTGAAATTCTGCCGAGTGCCTAAATTGCTACCGTCGGGATTGCCATTTCGAATCACCCATAAATCGGTGTTGTCACCAGCGCCTAGTTCGATTAACTCTTCGACAACTTCGATTCCGGCTGGCTCATTTCCGTGAACCGATCCAATTACGAGCATTGAATTTTTTGATCCAATATGCGATCCACCAACATGACAGAGTTCAATTGGTTTTCCGGAAATGGATTTTCCAACTTCGATAATTTCAATACAGCCTGTTTTTGCTGGCTGTGGTTTGGCTAAATCAAAAGCAATCGATATCGAAACCAAACTCAACGAAATCGCTATAAATAAGTAGCGAAGTCGGTAGGGCACTATTCAATGATATCGAGTAAAACAAAAGTGGCGCAGAGATTGTCTCTACGCCACTGTTAGAAATGATTACTTAATCAATATTTTCTAGTTCGTCAGAGCCCATACCATTTGGAGCTTCAGGTGTGGTCTTTTGTACTTGAGATAAGAATTCAAAGTTACTCTTTGTTTCCTTTAATTTAGAAAGTAGTAACTCAATACCGGCTTGCTGATCGAGTGCATGAAGTACGCGACGCAACTTCCAAATAATCTTTAATTCTTCAGGAGCCAACAAGATCTCTTCACGACGTGTACCAGAAGCTTCAATATCAACTGCTGGGAACACGCGACGATCTGCAAGTTTGCGATCGAGTTTGAGTTCCATGTTTCCAGTGCCCTTGAATTCTTCGAAGATAACTTCGTCCATGCGCGAACCAGTTTCAACAAGCGCGGTCGCCAGAATAGTTAACGATCCACCTTCTTCAATGTTGCGCGCGGCACCAAAGAATTTCTTTGGTGGATAAAGCGCAGCTGAATCAACACCACCAGAGAGAATGCGACCAGAAGCTGGAGCTGAAAGGTTATAGGCGCGACCAAGACGTGTCATCGAGTCAAGTAACACAACTACGTCATGACCCATCTCAACTAGTCTCTTTGCGCGTTCAATTGCTAATTCAGCAATAGTTGTGTGATCTTCAGCTGGTCGATCGAAAGTTGAAGCAATTACTTCACCTTTTACCGAACGCTGCATATCGGTAACTTCTTCTGGGCGTTCATCGACAAGAACCACCATTAAGTGGACTTCTGGATTATTTTCTACAATCGCATTTGCAATGTTTTGCAAAATCATGGTCTTACCAGCTTTTGGTGGTGACACGATAAGACCTCGTTGGCCTTTACCAATTGGAGCGACTAAATCGATAACTCGAGTGACTAAATTGTTTGCACTGGTTTCCAAGCGCAATCTATCCTGCGGATAAAGCGGGGTTAATTTATTGAAATCAACGCGACCCTTAATTTCTTCAGGCTCAAGTCCATTTACTGACTCAACTCGCACTAGCGGATTAAATTTTTGTGGGCGGTCACCTTCGCGGGGTTGTTTTACCTGGCCGGTAACGGCATCGCCTTTACGTAATCCGAATCGCTTTACTAGTCCCATAGAGACATAAACGTCATTTGGACCAGGTAGGTATCCGCTTGTCCGAACGAATGCGTAGTTATCAAGGATGTCGACGATTCCGCCTACCGGCAGTAAAACATCGTCTTCACTGATTTCAATTTCATATCCATTTTCACCACGGTTACCGCGGTCACGGCGATTGCCACGATCACGGTCACGGCCTCGACGATTTCGACCGCCACGATCATCACGATCACCACGATCAGAACGTTCTTCGCGATCGCCGCGATCACCGCGATCGCCACGATCCGATGTTTCTTCGGCTGAATCAGAAGAGTCAGCATCGGCGCCACGATCTGGACGACCTGCTGGTCTAGAGGCAGAACGACGGCTCTTACTTTGTTTTATAGAAATAGCTTCGATTAGTTCAGACTTACGCATGCCTGCGGCACCATCAATGCCAAGATCATCGGCCATGGCGCGAAGTTCAGGAAGCAGTTTGTTATTCAACCCTTTATCTAGGGCGACTGTGTCGGTCACTTATGTGTCCTTTTATTTTTAATAGTTGGATTTCTTCATCCAGCACTACAGGCGAATTTTTCCGCGAACTTTAGTGGGATTTCGGTGAGCGAAGACTTCGCATCCGATGGCAAAAGCGTAGCAGGTATTTCACAAAACTGTGAAATTCAGGCGCTACTAAAGGATATTCACCCCAGTGTCGGCAACCTTAACTTGTTTAGCCACAAAGCCAGCCGACGTAATTTGGCCTACAACCATCGCTGCATTTTCTTTATTGGTAAGGGCGAGCACGGTGGGGCCTGCGCCACTTATACAAGCGGCAACTTCTTTTTCCCGCAAATTATCCACTAGCGCCATCGATTCTGGGTAGGCACTTCGCCGATATTCCTGATGTAGTCGATCGGCAGTTGCATCAAAAAGCGAAGTTGGATCGGCGACTAAAGCCGCAACTAACAGAGCAGTTCGCGCACTATTAAATACTGCATCTAAATGTGGAATTTGTGTTGGAATTAAATTACGAGCTTGTTTGGTGGAAAGCTCAGAATCTGGAATACCCACAATCGGAACGATCGCTGGGTTTACATTAATTGACCGAGTGTTGATTTCATTTAACTCGGTCTGCCAAGAGATAGTTAAACCACCCATCAAACATGCAGAAACATTGTCTGGATGACCTTCAATCAAGGTTGCTTCCTGAAGAAGTAAATCTTCTGGAAGATCTGCTTTAGCTAATTCCCTTGCTAATACCAATCCAGCTACTACCGCAGCTGCCGAAGAACCTAGGCCACGACCTTGCGGAATATTGTTTTCACATTCAAGAGTGAAGCCAGAAATATTTAGATTAAATTTTTTCGCGGTGGCTAAAATCGTTTGAGCGATTAAATGACTTTCATCTTTTGCTAGCGAATCAGCACCAAACCCCGAAATCTCAACTTTAATTTCGCCAGAATTATTCAGTTTCGCTTTTACAATGTCGCGGATATCTAAAGCCAGTGCCAGGCTGTCATATCCAGGTCCAAGATTTGCACTTGATGCCGGAACACTGACTGTTACTTTTTTATGCATTAGGCCAGCCCAAGTGTCACAGCTGCAGCATGTGGGTCAACTGCAACCACAATTGGATCTTCAACATCCTTAAGCGCCCATTGGGTATCTTTTAGCCCGTTGCCAGTGACTGTGCAGGTGATGACAGCATCTTTTGGCACTTCTCCGTTACTAGCTTTTTTCAATAGTCCAGCAACTGGTGCTGCACTCGCTGGCTCCACAAAAACGCCTTCACGGGTGCTTAGTAATTTATGTGCAGAAAGAATTTCTTCATCAGTAACCGAATCAATAACTCCTGCAGATTCTTCACGCGCTGCAATAGCTAAGTCCCACGACGCTGGGTTGCCAATTCTAATTGCGGTTGCGATTGTTTCAGGTTTTGCGATTGGATGACCGGCAATGAATGGAGCTGCGCCCGCTGCTTGAAAGCCCCACATCTGTGGCCGGTGAGTTGCAATTCCATCTTTGAAGTACTCGGTGAATCCAAGCCAGTAAGCGCTAATGTTTCCGGCATTGCCAACTGGTAAGCAATGAATATGTGGAGCATCTCCTAGCTCATCGATGATTTCGAAGGCCGCAGTTTTTTGTCCTTGTAGCCGAACTGGGTTTACTGAATTTACTAACGAGATTGGGTAATTCTCGGCAAGTCCACGAGCCAAAGTTAGGCAGTCATCAAAATTTCCATCGACCTGGATTATTTTTGCGCCATGCGCGACAGCTTGAGCTAACTTACCCATGGCTATTTTTCCTTGCGGAATCAATACGGCACTTGTAATTCCAGCTTTGGCTGCATATGCAGCAGCTGATGCGCTGGTATTTCCAGTTGAGGCACAGATAACTGCCTTAGCGCCTTTGCGAACTGAATCGGTGATAGCAAGAGTCATACCGCGGTCTTTAAAAGATCCAGTCGGATTCATTCCTTCAACTTTTAAATAAACCTTGGCGCCAACGCGATCAGATATTTCACAAGCGTAGACAAGAGGGGTTCCACCTTCCCCGAGCGTGACAACTACGTCTGAGTCTGCAATCGGTAACCGATCGCGATATTCAGCAATAATTCCGCGCCACTGATGTGCCATTTAGCTTGGGCCACCTTCAACTCGCATAACACCGACAACATCGCGAACTGCTGACAAACTTTTTAGCGCACTCAGAGTTGCTTGAAGTTTTGCGTCTGTTGCTTTATGCGTGCGAATTATGAGTCGAGCTTCTTCGCCGACACCGTCTTGGCGTACGGCTTGAATCGAAACATCATGTTTTGCAAACTCACTTGAGATCGCTGCCAAAACACCGGATACGTCAGCGACTCGTAAATTTAAGTAATAGGCAGTTTCTGCTTGACCTATTTCTCGCAAAGCAAGGTCAGCATAAATACTTTGGGCTGGCCCAAGACTGCCGGCCACACGATTGCGACTTGCTGCCACTACGTCACCTAGAACTGATGATGCAGTTGGCACTCCACCAGCACCACGGCCATAAAACATCATTTGGCCTGCTGCTTGTGCTTCAACAAAAACAGCATTAAAGGCATCTCGCACACTAGCTAGTGGATGATTTTGTGGAACCATTGCGGGATGTACGCGAACAATTACTCCGCTTTCATCTTTAGTTAATTCTGCAATTGCTAGCAACTTAATTACATAACCTAAAGATTTAGCCGCTGCTATATCTTCAGCCGTTACTTTCGAAATACCTTCTCGGTAAACATCTTCAGAGGTCACATCGGTGTGAAAAGCGATACCTGCCAGAATCGCAGCCTTGGCCGCCGAGTCAAAGCCCTCGACATCTGCAGTTGGGTCTGCTTCTGCGTAGCCAAGTGCTTGTGCCTCAGCCAAAACTGCATGGTAGTCAGCACCGTCTGAATACATTTTGCTCAAAATAAAGTTTGTTGTTCCATTCACTATGCCCAAGATTTTTGTGACTTTGTCACCAGCAAGCGACTCACGCAATGGGCGAATTAACGGAATGGCGCCAGCAACTGCGGCTTCGTAGTAAAGATCTACACCTTTTTCTTCAGCCAGTTTGTGTAGATGTGCACCATGTGCAGCAAGTAGCGCTTTGTTCGCGGTAACTACCGATGAACCATTTGCAATTGCAGTTTCAATTAAAGTTTTTGCTGGTTCGATTCCGCCAATTAATTCAATAACAATGTCAGCGCCAGAGCTTGCTAACTTGGCGGCATCTTGCGTAATTAGTTCAGCTGAAATTCCTGACCTAGGTTTACTTGCATCTCGAACTGCAACACCCTTGAGTTCAAGCGGGCGACCAATTCGTGCAGTTAAGTCTTCGGCTTGCTCGACAAGTAACTGAGCAACAGCCGATCCAACAGTGCCACCACCAAGCAGGACCACAGATAGTGGGGATGCCATCAGTACTCCTAATTAAGAAAATAAGTCGTCTTAACTCTTACAAGTCTGGCAGAACTGAACTATCTGACCAAAATTCGCAAATAAGTTATATACCTGGATCGAGTGAAAGCACATCATCCAGAGTTTCTCGACGAAGTAAAACTTGAGATTGACCATTTTTAACGCTGATTACTGCGGGTCGCGGAAGATAGTTGTAATTGCTTGCCATTGCTCGGCAGTAAGCCCCAGTTGCCGCAACTGCGAGTAAATCACCTGGAGTCAGATCGGCAGGTAACTGCGCATCTCGAACAACTATGTCGCCACTTTCACAATGTTTGCCAACAACTCGGGCCGCATGTAACTTGCCCGAAGAATTTCTTGAAGCAACGGTGACTGTGTATTGGGCATCGTAGAGTGCAGTTCTAATGTTGTCGCTCATGCCACCATCAACACTTATGTAATTACGTGTGAATTCATCCGAAATATCAACTGGTTTTACAGTTCCAATCTCATAAATAGTGACTGCTGCCCCACCAATAATTGCTCGACCAGGTTCAACGGCAAGTTTTGGAATTGGAAAATTTGCCGCATGGCATTCAGTGCTTACTATGTCGTGAATAGCTTTTGCCATGTGTTCAACATTGATCGGATCATCGCCATCAACGTAAGCGATTCCCATTCCGCCACCAACATTGATTTCTGGAACTGTGAAATCAAATTTATTTCGTACTTCGGCGGCAAATTGAATGACTCTATTCGCAGCAATTTCAAAACCAGATGCATCAAAGATCTGTGAGCCAATGTGTGAATGTAATCCAAGTAACGACAGTGCCGGTGCTGCAATCACTGACTCAACTGCATCAATTGCTGCACCTGAAGCAATTGAAAGTCCAAATTTTTGATCTTCATGAGCGGTAGCGATTGCATCATGGGTGTGTGCCTCGACTCCCACTGTGATTCGAACAAGAACTTGAGCAGTGACTCCGTTTACTGCTGCGATCTGATTCAGTCGTTCAATTTCAATCAAACTGTCGACAACTATTCGACCAACACCGACCTTGACTGCCTTTTCTAATTCACTGACACTTTTATTGTTGCCATGAAATAAAATTCGTTCAGGTTTTACCCCGGCGCGGAGCGCAACTTCTAGTTCACCATCTGTACAGACATCTATTCCAAGTCCTTCTTCAGTTAGCCACTTGGCAACTTTTGTGGATAAAAACGCTTTACTTGCGTAATACACCTCAGTTGGGATTTGCGAATTGTTAAATGCAGCTAAGTAACTTCGCGCACGATTCCGCACATGTTCTTCGTCGAATATGAAAAGTGGAGATCCATACTCTTTAACTAGAGCGGTTACGCCAACGCCACCAATTGTTATTTCTCCAGAATCGCTTCGACGCGCTGAGTCTGGCCAGATCATTGGATTTAATTCATTTTGATCAACAGTGGCCATGACTACATTCTCTCTGGAGCAGATACGCCCAGCAGCGACAAACCGTTGAATATTGTTTGCCTCGTTGCAGCACAAAGCCATAATCGAGCAATTGTTAAATCACTTGCAGACTCATCACCTTGTGGAAGCACTCGACATGCTGCGTAAAACTGGTGATAAGCCGTGGCAACTTCTTCCATGAACCTAGCAATGCGATGTGGCTGACGAAGTTCTGCAGCCGTAGCTACCACCCGAGGGTAATCTGCGATAAGCGCAAGTAATTGACCTTCGCGTTCATCCACTAAAAGGCTTGGATTGAACTTTGTTACATCCCAGTCTGATTCAGGCATAATGCCCAGTTCAATTGCATTTCTAACTACTGAGGCAATGCGCGCATGTGCATATTGAACGTAGTAAACCGGATTGTCATTAGTTCTAGAGACCAATAAATCAAGATCAAGTACTAAAGGTGAATCGACTGGATACCTAATCAATGTATAGCGAGCTGCATCTACGCCAACTTCGTCGACTAAATCTTCAAGCGTGATGATATTTCCAGCGCGTTTTGATAGGCGAACTTCTTGACCGTTCTTCATCATTTTGACCATCTGGCCAATCATTGGTTCGATGTTTTCATCAGGATTATCGCCAGCACAAGCACAAACTGCACGCAATCTATTTACATATCCATGATGATCAGCACCAAGTAGATAAATACAGTTATCAAATCCGCGGGCCCGCTTATCTACGTAATAAGCAGTATCAGATGCAAAATAAGTTAATTCGCCATCAGCTTTTACTAATACCCGATCTTTATCATCGCCAAAATCAGTTGTGCGAAGCCAGGTTGCGCCATCAAGTTCAAACATGTGACCCTGGGCTTTTAGTTTGGTAAACGCTCGTTGGACTGCTCCACTTTCATGCAAAGTTCTCTCGCTGTACCAAACATCGAAGTGCGTATTAAACAATGCAAGAACTCGTTTTTGATCCGCTAGTTGCAACTCATATGCTGCCTCGCGAAATGTATTACTTCGTTCAGGTTCGGGTAATTGAAGAATTTCCGGCTGCTTGGTAACTATTTCATTTGCCAAATCGCCGATGTAAGCACCGTGATAGCCGTCTTCGGGAATTGATTCATTTAAAGCAGCGGCCTTAACTGAGCTACCGAACTTATCCATCTGTACGCCACGATCATTTATGTAGAACTCACGTGTTACTTGCGCACCTTGCGCTTCAAGCACGCGAGCGATTGCGTCACCAACTGCAGCCCAGCGCGTATGTCCAAGATGTAATGGACCAGTCGGATTTGCTGAAATGAATTCAACATTGATTTTTTTTCCAGCTAATTTGGCGCCACGACCATACTCAGAACCCTGCGTAACGATGCTGGCAGCTATTTGCCCTTGACTTCCCGCAGAAATTTTCAAGTTAATAAATCCAGGACCAGCAATTTGTGCATCACTTATTCCGGGAGCAGATTTAATTAGCGGTAATAAAACTTCAGCAGCTGCGCGCGGATTTAAACCAGCTTTTTTAGAAATCTGTAACGCAATGTTCGTTGCCCAATCACCATGCTCTGGATTTTTAGGACGCTCGACGACAATTTCAGCCGGAATATCTGAGAGTGCTAAATCGAGTTGCTTTGCCGAAATGGCGTTCTTGACCGCAGCCTCTATGTGTTTGGCTAGTTCCTGCGGCGTCATACGCCAAAAGCCTACCGAAAACTTTTGAGATTAAAGAATTTTTGGCAGCCTACGAAGTTACTTTCGGCGAATTATCTGACTTACTGCACTGACTGAATTGCTTCGGTGCACTGCTTGCAGCTGAACAATCTTTTCTGCATCCCGTTCGCGAAGTGCGCTGACCATGTCGCGATGTTCATGTTCCATTTCCGTCAAGTTTGTTGGCGATGCAAAATAAACACCGCGATAGGCATCAGTTGCATCCCATAATGTTCGAATCATTCGCACTAATCGTGGCATGTTACTTGCTTCAAAAATTGCAAAATGAAAACGTCGATTTGTTTCAGTTAAATCAGAAATTTTTCGGCTCTTTGCTGCCTCATCAACTTCAGTCAAAATCGCCTCAATGTAATCAATGTCTTGATCGCTAAGTAACGGAACTGCAATGCGAAGTGCTTCATCCTCAAGGATTGCTCGAATTCGGTAAACCTCTTCGAGATCTTCAACTGACAAATTTGCCACGAAATACCCACGATTCGGGAAGTGGACAACCTGTCCCTCACCTTCAAGTACTCGCAACGCTTCTCGAATGGGTACTCGACTAACTCCAAGTGAGGCTGATATAGACTCTTGCACTATTTGTTGTCCAGGAGCCAACAAGCCAGAACCAATCATTTCGCGCAACTCATTTAAGACCGACTCTTGCGACGAAATTGGACCGTTCATAATTTTTCCGTTCTGTTACTTCGAAAAATCTTCACCAATTGCCGGGGGGGCACTTCGGTACTCGACTGGTGTCTTACTGAAAGTTATCGGATTAGCAACTTGCTTTCGAATCTCGCCATTTTGATTAATCTCAATGACTGGATTTAATTCCATTTGCTTCGCTAGTTCAAATGCCTCAGCCATGTTATTTATCGGTCCGCTGGGAACTCCGGCCTCGGTCAAAACTTTCCACCAATAGTCAGCACCATTTTTGGCTAAATTCGAAATCAAAATTTCATTTAGTAAAACTCGATTAGCAACGCGGTTTGCATTCGAATCAAACCGAGAGTCATTTGATACTTCTGGACAACCAAGTGCACTACATAATTTGGCAAACTGACCATCATTGCCAACTGCTAAAACGATTGGTCGATCTGCTGTTGGATAAACTTCATACGGACTTATCGAAGGATGCGCATTTCCAAGCGATGTTGGGATCACTCCACCTGATACATATCCACTGGCCTGGTTAACTAATCCAGACAAAATTGAACTTAGTAAATTAACTTCAACTGCCTGGCCTTCGCCAGTTTCATTTCGGTGATTTAGTGCAGCCAGGATTCCAATCGTTGCGTGTAACCCAGTAATAACGTCAACAAGTGCCACGCCAACTTTCGAAGGCTCTTCAGGTCTTGACCCAGTAATACTCATCAAGCCACCCATGGCTTGGACAAGTAAGTCATAGCCCGGTATCGCAGCACCAGCTTTTGAACCGAATCCTGATATTGCGCAATAAACAACCTTTGGATTTATCTGCGCAACACTTTGGTAATCCAGTCCAAGTTTTTTTGTATTTGAATGTGGAAAGTTATGAATTACGACATCTGCTTTTGCAATTAAATTTGCAGCCTGTAATTTACCCTCGGCT
>JACCEB010883578.1_pt1 | contig 21115 bp, 17 predicted proteins | sample 7454761 | NCBI WGS metagenome assembly JACCEB01 (sample SAMN15323454, study PRJNA562643) | freshwater metagenome | isolation source: river surface water | place: USA:Blue River Watershed | collected 2017-08-18 | reverse complement strand
TGTACAACAAGCTGGCGCTCAAATAAGTATTGGCATTGGGACGCATTTCGGCACCCAAATCGATGTGTTCACGGTCTGCACCGCCATATCCTTTGAATTTGTTGGCGGTTGTTTTGGAATAAGAAGCAAATACTTTGGCATTGCTTGGACCAAATTTTCCAGAATCAACGCGTAAAAAAGTGCGTTGATAGTTCAACATACCGCCCGACACGGCCAAGCGCATGCCAAATTTGTCTTTGGGTGCACAAGTGACCATGCCCAAGTTGCCACCCGATGCGCCAACGTGTGGTGCATCTGTGTCAGTCGAGCCTTGGGTGACAAAAACTTCGCAGAGATTTTCTGAGTCGGTGTATTCCATTGGATACACCGCAAAGTTGCCAGAGTCGTTCACTGGTGCGCCATTGATGGTCAAGCCCATTTGATCGCTTGCAAAGCCTCGCACACGAATACCACCACCAAACAAACCTGTGCTGTCGGTGCTGTACGTGTTGACGCCAGGTAAGAGTTCAATCACTTGAAAAGCGTTAACCGAGGGGTTGAGCTTGTCCATAAAAGCGCGGTTAACAGCGCTACGTGCCTTTGGGGATTCTTCTTGACTGATCAAGCCAGTGTCTGTACCACCGGGCTGGCCTTCAACATTGATTTTGCCAACGTCTGTGGTAGCTTGTGCCAAAACGATGGCGGGTGAAAAAGCCAAGCTAATTAGCAGGGCCAGTTGATTGGGTTTAAATTTTTTCATGAATACTCCAGATTAAAGAATTAGTTGAGAGGGACAAAGTCGAGGGTGACTGTAAATTTGTGAGTTGACTGATTGGGCCAACTGTTTTCTGGCCAAGCTGCGTAGTTGGTTCTTCTGACGGTGGACAAAGCCGCGTTGTCTAGAATGATTGAATTACTTGATTCATCAATCCCTGCCTCTTGCAAAGTGCCATTGCGGAGCAAAATAAACCAGACTTTGACTTTTCCAGCGGGTCTTTGCAGGCTTGCTTCGCGACCTGTGGGGTAGCGCTTGTTGGCATTTAGGGTAGCTCGCACACTGGCGATGTAATTGCTTTCAACTGCTGCTGTGGGTGGAATAGTTGGTATAGGCCTAGGTGCTTCAGGCACAGGCACTAGTTGTGGCGTTGTTGTTTGTGGCGTGACAGGGGGCGCTTGAATATTGCGCGGTGGTTCAGCTGCGACGGCTTCTCTAATGGGCTCTGGTGACGCTTTGATGGTCGGCTGAGAGGGGACTTGAGGCTGTGGCTCAACAACTTTTGGGCGAATGGGGGGCGCTACAGGTTGAGGTGGCTGCGGTGGCGGCGTTAAGAGAGGTTCCAACAGCGTTAGTGTGAGTTCCATAGCCTCTTGCGCGATGTTCTCGGCGGGTGCTTTGATGTTTTGTGCAAAGAAGACTGCGCCGGCCACAAACAACAATGACCCAAGACTTGAAAGCTTGTGTCGTTCTTGATTGAGTCGATCGATCAGCATCACTTGCGCTCACGAGCTGCTAAAGAGATTTTGCCAAGACCAGATTTTTTGACCTCGTCCATCACATCAATCAAGGTCTGGACCTCGGCACCTTTGTCACTGTTGACGATGATAGAAATTTGATCTGATCCGTTTGCTTTTTGCTTGATGGCTTTGACCAAATTACCTAAGTCAACATTTTGGCCGTCGACCTGAATGGCGTTTTCTTTGCTCAAAGTCACAATGACTTGAACATCTTTGGTTTTTAAGGGCTGTGCTTGTGACGAGGATGGCTGTTGCGTTTTAACGCCCAATGCGGGTATCACATTGACGCTGATCAAAACAAAGAAAACCAAAAGGAACATCATCACATCGATCATCGGAATGATTTCGATGCGAGCTTTTTTTCTTTGTGTTTGCTGCCATTGACGCATGAAGGCTCAACTTTTTGAAATTCAAAAGCTGAGCTTAAATAATCATTGTGACAATCTGATTAATTGTCACTGATTCGCAATTTATAGTACCCGAATTCGATTCAGCTCAGGAACTTTCAGACCTGGATTGGCCTTGATGTAAGCCGCCAGTGCGTCAACATCTAGCTCACCTTCGTAGACAGTTTCAGCTTGCTTAAATTGCCAAAACCCATCACCACCACTGGCGATAAAGCTATTTACTGTTACCTTGTATTTTTGATTCAAGTCCAACGGCTGATTCGAAATTTTGACATTGACAACACGCTGACCTTTATCCTTTTTCATATCGATTTCATAATTCAAGGTCGATGAAGGAAATAATACTTTGGGTCTGTCTTTGTTATCAAACTGAAATTCCAAGACATCTTTAATTTGCTGCCCTGTCATCTGCTTCACAACCAATGTGTTTCCAAAGGGTTGAACTTTGAATATTTGTCCGAAATTAACCGTGCCACCCCCTAATGGAACGGGTAAGTCTGCGCGTACGCCGCCAGGGTTCATCAATGCAATGTCTGCATGACCTTTGTCCTTTGGTGTACTTGCAAAAAGTTGAGCATCTGCAATCAAATTACCAAGTGCAGATTCTCCAGAGGGAGAGAATCTCCGAACCATTGAAGCTGGTATGTGACCAATGACTTTTTGGACATGAACTTGGGCAGCTGCTTGATATTCAGTCACAATTTTTTCGACAGAATTGTGCTTGCCAAAATATGGAATTGCGTTCGTTGTTTCTATGCGCTGACCAGCGCTATTCACAAAGGGTTCGCTCTGAACAACCAAATTGAATGCAGATTTGCTGATGACTTTATTTGTAACAGGATCAATACTGAGTTGAATGTGCGTCAACATCGTTCCGTATTGCCCTGCGCTGGTGAGTAAAAATGGTTTTTGGGGATTGACTCGGCTGTAATCGCAAGCGTAGGCCCGGTGGGTGTGACCGGAGATCACAATGTCGTAAGCAGGATCAAGATTGTTCAAAATAGGCACAATGTCGCCAGACAAGCCCGGACAGCTTGCGTCATTGTGTCCGCCTTTGATCACGCCCCCTTCATGAATCACTAAAACCAATGCACTTGCACCTTTCGCCTTGAGCTCAGGGACGAGAGCATTGGCTGTTTTAGCTTCATCCTCAAAACTCAAACCTTTAATGCCGTCAGGTGTGACCATTTTGGGTGTGCCCTTGAGCGTTAGACCTACAAAGGCAATCTTGCTTTCTCGTTGGCCCATTTTGAAAGTCTTGAAACCATAAGATGGAAAGAGGTTAGATTGATTCTCTTGCTTGACGTTGGCGGCTAGAAATTCGAAGTTAGCACCTGCAAACTTGGAATTGACTTGGCAGGGTTCGATGCGTGTGAATTTTTGGCAGCCGCCAAATCGCATGCGGCGTAATTCTGCTGTGCCTTTGTCAAATTCGTGATTGCCAACCGCATTGAAATCAATGCCCATTGCATTCACTGCTTCAATGGTAGGCTCATCCAAAAAGAGTGCTGAAGTCAGGGGAGAGGCACCAATCATGTCGCCGGCAGAGACAACTGCATGAAGTGGATTTTGTTTTTTTAGGTGTTGGATAGCTGCTGATAAATATGCAGCACCGCCAGCTGGAACTTCCGTTGGGACATTGCCAATGGTTTCGCGAATTGATACCAGAGGTGGCTCTAGATGGCCGTGAAAATCATTGAACGCTAGAACGCTGACATTCATGACGGCATTTTTCTCTGAGCCATATTCGGCCATAGGTGCACAAGCACCCAAAAATAGAACAGAAATGCCTACTTTACAAATAAGCGCTGTGTAAAGTTTCAAGTTAATTTCTCCATCAATGCTTGTCCCATCTTGATTCTTTGTCCTGTCGCAATACCGTCTGCCAGTTTGTAGCCTGGTGGAACAAAAACTAAGATGGTTGAGCCATGTTGAAACCATCCCAACTCTTGGCCTTTGTAGGTTTGTACTGCACAAGGAATTTCGTTGGGGCCTTCATAGTCAACGTGAAACATCAAATTGACAGCGTGAAGCCTAAGGCTTGCAACCAGGATGGCTGCTACAGGAACCATGACTAGCGGCGTTCCGTCTTCCAGTTTGAAATTCAAAACAGCACGCTCGTTTTTACAAAAAAGTTGCTCAACTCGTTTTAAGGCAATGGGATTGACATTCCAGGTGTCACCAGAAATATGCGTCACATGGGTCAAAGTGGCATTTGCAGGCGCATGAAAACGGTGATACATGCTTGAAGTTAGGCGCAACGTGACATACGTGCCGTTTTTAATGGATTCAACCAGTTCACCTGTTCTAGGTGTGAATCCCATGAGACTAGACAGGCTGTATGGAAACCCTTTGGCTTGAAACACTTGGGTGTGATCGATTTGACCGCATTCTCCGACGATGGCATCACAGGGGCTGCTCAAAATATTTGCCCGCATGTCAACGGTTCTAGCCCCAGGCTTGAGTTCTCGCGTAAAGCAGTCATGCATGCTCTCAAACTGTGTCTTGGCAGCATCTGATAAGTCCAAGTCTGAAAAAAGTTTCCAAATACCGATGGAAAAGTCTCGAATGATTGGATTTTTGATTTGGCTCCACCAACCAATGAAACGAGTCAAAGTGATTCTTGGAATTCGATTGGTTAACAAAAAGTTTAAATCTTCTTGTGTGCTGATTCTTTGAATAAATTGCTTCACTTTCATTTTCCTGTCACGAAATTTAAATAAAAAGATGACTTCATCCACTCAGCTTTGGAATCAACGTGTCTGTACAAATTGCCTTATCACTTGGTGCACTTGCGCTTTCACTTCCATATATCAAGCGTCGCTTAGAACTGTCCCGAGCTAAACACCCCTCATTGACCGGGCATTCCCGGATGGCTAAGAGAGTGGCATCGCTACTGCCTGGTTATGAATTCAATGAAAAGCAATTTTTTTCTTGTGATGGCGCGCCAGAAGCAGTGGCAAGAAATAGAAGCGCTGCTTTCTATCAACTGGCCAACTTGTTGCAAACAAGGCACGAAAAGAGCATTCAGTTAACTTCGGAAGCCAGAGAAATTATTTCTGATTTGCAATTCACGGGTGCCTATCGTGTGCCATTTCAGTTCAGCCCCTTGGTACGACAACACTTGAAAGTTGGTGCATTTATACAGTCCGCAGATGGCGTATTTGTGACAGATCATGACGGCCAAAAGTTCTACGACTTAACTGGATCTTATGGTGTCAATGTATTTGGTGCCGATTTTTACAAAGAATGCATGCGCGAAGGATCTGCCCGTGTGCAAGACGTGGGTGCAACATTAGGGGCCTACCATCCTTGTGTTGCTTACAACATTAAGCGCTTGAAAGAAATATCTGGACTAGACCAAGTTTCATTTCACATGTCTGGCACAGAGGCGGTCATGCAAGCTGTGCGGTTAGCTCGGTACCACACCGGTAGAAAAAATCTGGTGCGTTTCTGTGGTGCATACCATGGTTGGTGGGAAGATGTTCAGCCCGGACCTGGAAATCCCATGCCACCGCGTGAAACTTACACACTGCGCGACATGCACGAAAACTCTTTGAAGGTCTTGCGTACCAGAAAAGACATTGCATGTGTCTTGATCAATCCATTGCAGGCGCTCCATTTGAATCAAGGGGCACCTGGCGATTCTTCATTGGTTGACAGCAGCCGCAAAGCCTCTTATGACAAAGAGGCCTATACAGCGTGGCTCAAGGACCTCAGAAAAGTTTGTACAGAACGCAATATTGTGCTGATTTTCGATGAGGTTTTTTTGGGCTTCCGACTAGCCAAGGGCGGCGCTCAAGAATATTTTGGCGTACGTGCCGATATGGTTACTTATGGGAAAACATTGGGCGGTGGTTTTCCTGTGGGTGTTGTATGTGGCAGAGCAGACCTCATGAAACGTTTTAGATCGGAAAAACCAGCAGACATTTGTTTTGCCCGTGGTACTTTCAATGCGCATCCCCACGTGATGGGCGCCATGTCAGTCTTTTTGGAAAAAATAGAGTCTTCCAACATTGCCGAAATTTACAAAAATGTTGATGCTGTCTGGAATGAGCGTCGTGAAAAGTTCAATCAAGCGATGATTGACAAAAAATTGCCATTGCGAGCTGCCAACATGTCTAGTGTGTGGAGTTTGTATTACACCGAACCTTCCAGGTACAACTGGATGCTGCAATACTATCTTCGTTCTGAAGGCCTGGCGCTAAGTTGGGTTGGTACAGGCAGGTTGATTTTTAGCCTGAATTACAGCGATGCTGAATTTGCAGAAGTCTTAAATAGATTTGTAAATGCCTGTGAAAGAATGAAGGTTGACCAGTGGTTTTGGGCGCCGCCAGAATTAACCAATCAAAAAATTAAACGTGGAATTTTTAAAGAGATGTTTTTTTCAAAAAAGCAATCAGCAGTATTTAATTGAATCAACAAAGGAAATAAGAACATGACTGCTTTCTTAGATGCCGAACAATTGCGAAAAATTCGTGAAGATCTACTTGATTCAATTGATGAAGAGCTAGAGATGGCTTTAGAAGATGGTGAGAATGAAAACGATCACCATGCTTCTTCTGAAGAAAAACGTGCTCGAGCGCACTACTTCCGCGAACTTCTGCGATTGCAGGGTGAGTTGGTGAAGTTACAAGATTGGGTTGTGGCCAACAAACAAAAAGTGGTGATTCTTTTTGAAGGTCGCGATGCTGCAGGGAAGGGGGGTGTGATCAAACGGATCACCCAGCGTTTGAATCCTCGAGTCTGCCGAGTTTCTGCTTTGCCTGCACCCAACGATCGCGAAAGAACGCAATGGTACTTCCAGCGGTATGTGAGCCATTTACCAGCTGCTGGCGAAATTGTGCTGTTTGATCGCAGTTGGTACAACAGGGCCGGTGTTGAAAAAGTCATGGGCTTTTGCTCGGATGACGAGTATGAAGAATTTTTCAGAACTGTTCCTGAGTTTGAAAAGATGCTCATGCGCAGTGGTATCAAATTGCTGAAGTATTGGTTTTCAATTACAGACGACGAGCAACATGCAAGGTTCTTGGGGCGTATTCACGATCCACTGAAACAGTGGAAATTGAGTCCGATGGACTTGGAGAGTCGCAGAAGATGGGAAGACTACACTAGGGCCAAAGAGACCATGATTGAAAGAACCCATACGCCGGAAGCACCTTGGTGGGTTGTTCAAGCCGTTGACAAAAAAAGAGCCAGACTCAATTGCATTGATCACCTTTTGAGCCAATTCAATTATCATGAAATTGAGCATTCTCAAATTGAAATGCCAGCGCGCGTTCGTAATCCTGATTACATACGCCACCCGGTTCCCCAGAGCATGATCGTTCCTGAGAAGTACTAAAAAAAACCGCCTTACGAGGCGGTTTTTTTTTGGGTCAGTCAATTGGGTTCAGTGATACATCTGTTTGGGGTTGGTATCAATCAGTTCGCCTTTGAGAAGATACAAAGGTGCTTTGTGATACAGAATAATGTCATGGAATGGATCGGTCAAAATTTTGGTCATCCAAACCAAGCCTGTTTGAACATCCTTAAGGAAAAACAAATGGACAGTTCTAAAGAGGAGTCCAGCAACTCCCAAGAACAACCAGGCAGCGCCTACTTGACGTACCCACTCGGTTAAGGTTTCCCATGGCTCAATAAAGCCGAACAGACCTGGTTGCACATACAAAGCCATGGGCATGATGGCCCAAATGCTGAGCAAAACAATTTTGCGATTTAAGTTGTAGCCAACTTTGATTTCTTCTTTGTACTCATGCGTTGCTTGATTGACTTCATCATATCCAAGGGGCTCAAAGAAAAAGTGGCCTGATTGGCGTGTGGTCATTGAAATTAACCATGCAATCAAGGCTGAAATAACTGGGTCGATTAGCAGGTAGGCATAGGCAACCACAAAACTTATTGCACTGATTAAGTGAAGTGTTTGATTGATTCGGCTGTGATGGTAATAGCGGTGATCATCAAATCGCTGTGTTCTCAATGCTTCAAAAAAAGTAGTCACATCGTCTCCAAGTAGAAAATGGGCAGCACACATTGTGCATGCCGAGATGATTGTTGAAATTGATGAAATTTCAATGACAAGTTTTATTTGTCACTGAAATTTCATCAATTATTTTTTTCTTCACATGAATGTCATCAAATTGTTAAATATTGAATTAAAGATACCGATATGGAAATTGTTGATTCACCCATCGTTTTGGAAGACTATCCTGCAAGCCGTCCGTCGATGCGAATTGCAGTTGTCACAGAAACATGGCCACCAGAGGTCAATGGTGTTGCAGTCACTTTGGCAAAGCTGGTTCAAAGCCTGAGTCAACGCAACCACGATGTTCAACTCATTAGACCGCGACAAGCCAAAGCTGACGAGGGTTTGAGAGACTCAAATTTAGAAGAAGTCTTGATGCGTGGCATGCCTATTCCACGTTATCCAGAATTAAAGCTGGGCCTCCCGAGCAAAAAAACACTTGTGAAGGCTTGGACACTGAGGCGGCCTGATGTGGTTCATATTGCCACAGAAGGCCCCCTTGGATGGTCAGCATTACAGGCTGCTAAGGTTTTGAAATTGCCTGTTACTTCCGATTTTCGAACCAACTTTCAAAGCTATTCCAAGCACTATGGCATTGGATGGCTCAGAAAACCCATCGTTGCCTATTTAAGAAAATTTCACAACGCAACAGCTTGCACCATGGTGCCAACCCGTGAGTTGCAACGAACGCTTGGAGAAAATGGCTTTGTCAATTTAAAAGTTGTATCTAGAGGCGTTGACACTTCGCTTTTCAATTCGAAGAAGCGTGATCAAAATTTACGCGCTTCATGGGGCGCCAATGATCAAACAAAGGTATTGATCTCTGTAGGCAGAATGGCCCCTGAAAAAAACCTAGAGCAAGTGCTTAAAGTGTTTGATGCTGTTAAATTGTTAGATACGCAAATGAAGTTGGTCATGGTAGGTGACGGACCTCTTAAAGAGCAATTTAAACAGCGGTATCCCGAAATAATTTTCCCTGGTATGTTGACACAGGTCGAATTGGCCAATTACTACGCTAGCTCCGACTTATTTGTATTTCCAAGTCAGACAGAAACCTTTGGCAATGTGACCTTGGAGGCTCTGGCCAGTGGAATACCTGTGTTGGCCTTTGATTGTGCTGCAGCAAGAGATTGGGTTAAATCGGGAGTCAATGGTTGGTTAATTCCTGAAGATCAACCGGCAGATTTTGCTGCTAAGGCGATAGAAATTTTTAGCTCAACAACGCTTTTGGAAACCGTGACAGCAAGCACTCGTCAGCAAATTGTCCATTTAGACTGGGATCAAATTGCTGAGCAGGTTGAGTCAGTTTTCAGAGATGCCATTCGCATGAAGTAAAGCATGCCGATGGTCATGAGACTACCCATCAAGATCATGACCCAGTGCAGTGGCAAAGACAGGGCTAACAGTCCGCTATAAACGCCCAACATCAGCATTACACTTGCATTTTCGTTAAAACCTTGGACGGCAATCGATCTGCCGGCTGTTAGGAGCGTATAGCCCCTGTTTTGCAGCAAAGCATTCATGGGAACCATGAGCATGCCGCCCGCAAATCCTGTTAAGAGCATTAGAGGAATAGCAATCCAAAGCGTGCTTGTAAACGCCAGTGCTGGCAATGACAAGCCTAACCAAATGCCCAATGGCAGCACTTTGAAGGCATGGTGAAGGGCAACCCAGTGACCTGCCACACCCGCTCCAAAAATAACACCAAAAGCGACGATGGCTTGAAGCAAACTGGCTTTTTCGAGCGGCATGTTCAATTGTTCTTGGGCCCAAAGTAAGACAGCAAATTGAACAACCGCCCCAATTCCCCAAAACAGTGTTGTCACTGCGAGTGAAATTTTGCCAATCGGATCTCGCCATAACACTCGGTTGCTGTCTAGAAAATTCTTGACCATTGCCATTGGATGACGACTTTTTTGCTCGTACTGAACATCATGATTTGGAATACCAAAATTCAGTAAAGCAGCCGCAAAATAAATCAGTATCAAAGAAAGCAGGGGACCTGCATATTGGGTCTGAACGGGTAGCGCAAATATTTCAATGAAGGCCTGATTGAGGAGGTGCATGAGTTCAAAGTTTTGAGATGCCACCAATAATCCACCACAGGCCGTGCCCAAAATGACGGACATCACCACGGTAACCTCTAACCAACCATTGGCCTTCACTAGCAAATCTGAATGTACAGTTTCAGTAACCAAGCCATACTTGGCGGGTGCGTAGGCAGATGCAGCCATTCCTACAATGGCAAAAGCAACCATAGGGTGAAAGCTGGTAAAGATGAATGCCACACCGACAACTTTCAGTGCGTTCATACATGCCATGAGCTTGGCTTTTGAAAATGCGTCCGCCAGAGGACCCATCAGGGGTGCCAAAAAGACATAAGAAAGCGTGAAAGAAAACTTGAGCAATGGCGCCCACCAGCCTGGGTAGCCTTGCTCAGTGAGAAAAGCGATACCCAGAATGAGGAGCGCATTGTCTGCTAAACCTGAGGCGAACTGTGCGCTGATCAGGTAGAAAAACCCCTTTGGCATTGTTATGCCGGAATTTCTTCTGATTTATAGCGTGTGTTTTTAGCTTTGAAATTCAAGGCCAATTGATTCCTGCGACCAATACCTTGATACGCAATGCCTAAATCTTGAAGCATTTTGGGATCATATAAATTACGACCATCCAAAATAAGCGCACGTTTCATGGTGGCCAGAAGTACCTCAAAATCTGGATGATGGAATGTTTTCCATTCTGTAACGACCAGCAAGGCGTCAGCTTCTTCTGCAGCGCTGTATGCAGAGTCTGCAAGGCTAAAACGTTCGAGAATTTCGGCACTGTCAGCATCATCTTTGACAGCTTCATATCCTTCATGTGATGCCAAGGGATCGAAAGCGCTCACAGTGGCACCGCGTTTTAACAGTTCTTGAATAATGACACGACTAGGCGCTTCACGCAAATCATCGGTATTCGGCTTAAATGACAAACCCCACACGGCAAACTTAAGTCCACTAAAGTCTTCGCCAAAATATTGAATCAAGCGAGAAACCAACAATGTTTTTTGGTGATCATTGACGTTTTCTACAGCCGTCACAACTTTCATCTGGCTGCCGCAGTCCAATGCAGTTTGAATTAATGCACGCGTGTCTTTTGGAAAGCAGCTGCCGCCATATCCTGTGCCGGCGTATAAAAAGTCATGACCAATGCGTTGGTCTGCACCAATGCCTCTACGAATGCTGTCAATGTCTGCACCCAGCAAGTCAGACAAGTTGGCAATTTCATTCATGAATGAAATGCGAGTGGCAAGCATGGCATTGGCAGCATATTTTGTCAGCTCAGCACTTCTGACATCCATCCAAATGGTTCTTGCATGGTGACGGTTAAAACTGGAATACAGCAATTCCATTTTTTGATGAACGATTTGGTAGTTTTCGCTCTTGTCCAAGCCAATCACAATTCTGTCAGGGTGCATGAAGTCTTTGATGGCAGCACCTTCTTTTAAGAATTCAGGGTTCGAAATGACTTCAAACATTGATTCTTGAATACCGCGCTTCTTCAACTCTTCTTCTAAACAATTTTGAACACGGTATGCAGTGCCCACAGGGACTGTCGATTTGTTCACAATCACTTTGAACTTCTTAAGATGACGTCCAATTTGTGAAGCAACTGTGAGTACATGCTGCAAATCTGCAGAGCCATCTTCTTTGGAAGGGGTACCAACGGCAATGAAAATTACTTCCCCGTGTTCGACTGCCAAGGCCATGTCAGTGGTGAACTGAATGCGGCCTTCAGCTCTGTTTCGGGTCATGAGTTCTTGGAGGCCCGGTTCGTATATTGGTAGGCCTGCTGCGTTGAGGGTTGCGATTTTGTTCGCGTCAGAGTCAATGCACATGACCTGGTGACCTAGTTCAGCCAGACATCCGCCTGTCACAAGACCTACATAACCAGCACCAACAATTGAAATTTTCATGAACATCTCCTTGGTTGACTGGATTCTGGAGATTGAAAATTTCTTTATCGTGAAGAATTGATGTATTTTTGATGACAGACCAGAGCCTGTTTTTCTTATGAACGATTTGTCATTGGCAGAAATCTTTTCAAATGAAAATTAAATTCTTTATGAACGTACCAAATGATCACTATCGCGATTGCAGTACCATGAATTGCAAACATCAATCCGGTAAAAGTAAAAGCACCATCTGCAATGAGCCGTTTACCAACTGTGATCATGTTGTAGTAACCAACAAAGCAAAGCAGCGCCAGTGCAATGGAGTAGCTTCGGCCAACTCTCGGATTGACGCTTGCTAAATGAACTGCCAGCAGCGTCAGTACGATGGCCGCAATGATGAGCCCTAGTCGCCAAAATAATTCGCCTCTGTCGCTATTTTCAGTACTTTGAAGCAACTCAAGCGTACTGCGCATTTGGCTCTGCCGATCAAAGTTGAGCTGCCGACGTGCTGGGTCAATCAAGTACTTGAAATTTTGAAAGTCAATGAATCGTGTTTGACCAGTTTCATGGTTTATGACTGTTTGCTGTCCATTTTCTAAAACTAAAAATTTTCGATCATCAATAAACGAAATACGGCCGTCTTTGGCCGTTGTAATTGTTTCAACTGGACCTTCAATTTTTGAGATAAAAACACTTCTGGCTGATTCCCCAGACAACTCTTTCTTCTCAATGAAAAAGACCGATCGTGATGCAGCAGACTCTTGAAATTGACCAGGGGCGACTCTTTCAATGTCACCTCGCTTTTCAAATCGTTCTTTCAAAAATTGAGTCTGGTAGTTGCTCCACGGCCAGGCAAAAAGCAGTAGCAAAACAATGACGCTAAAAATAGGCCAGCTAAATTTCAAAAGTGGCTTTAAGAATCTTGTTGTTGAAACACCGCTTGAAAACCAAATGATCATTTCGCTGTCTAAATACATCCTTGAGAATGTATAAACAACAGAGATGAATAAACTCAAAGTCAAGATAGGTGCTGCATTGCCGATGCCATTCAATGCAATGAGCATGACGACTTCTGAGGGATCTACTTGCCCCTTGGATGCCAGACCTAAAATGCGGATCAGCATGATGGTCATCACAATAGTGAACAAGACAACTGAGGCACCGCCAAAGTTTCTATAGAGATCGGCCTGAATACTCTTTTCAAATGTTTTCATGGCGCTGTCACCAACTCACAAACCATTTCAGCTTGGTTCCCATTGCGTTAACCACTGAACCATGTCGTTTAGCCCCGATGCAAGGGGTGTTTCTGGCCAAGGACCAATCCATTCTTTTAGTTTTTGATCGTTTGCACAGGTCAAGGGAACATCTGAGATTTGCATGGGTGCAAATTCAATTTTTGGCGTCAAATTCAATGTGCTAGCAAGTGTGGACAAAAAATCAAGCACTTGAACGGGGTTGGAATGGCCAATGTTGACGATGTCCATCCGCCCTTTGGCTATCTGCAATTCAATGAGTTTTGATATCGCATAGACGGTATCGCCAATGTAGGTAAAGTCTCTTTGGAGCTTGCCTTCAGCAAATAAACAAACTTTTTGTTGCTTGCGAATTTTTTCAGCAAACATCATAGGTGCCATGTCCAGTCTTCCCCAAGGACCATAAACTGTAAAAAAGCGAAGCCCCAACGAAGGCGTTTTGTATTGTGAAAAGTATGCGTGGGCCATCAATTCATTGGCTTTTTTGGTGGCGGCATAAAAAGATTCAGGCGATTCGCATCGATCACTCTCATTGAATGGCGCATCAATCCGTGCGCCATAAACACTGGACGAACTGGCATACAAAAATTCTTCAACATTGAATTGTTTGCAAGCATCCAATACGTTGGCAAAGCCGTTCAAATTGGACTTCACAAAGTCCATAGGTGCTTTGACAGAGTGCCTAACACCAGCTTGTGCGGCCAAATGAACGACAACTTCAGGTTGAACTTGTTTAAAGAGCCGCAGCACTGCGTCATGATCTGACAGATCAACAGAGTGATACTCAATTTGATTTTTCTTCAAAAAATGGGCTATGCGGTCATAGCGCAGTTTTTGTAGTCTGAGATGGTGGCTGTCACCCACATCAAAAAATTGATTGCGAAAGTTGTAAATGTCGCAGCCGACAACTTCGTAACCTTGTCTGAATAGATGCTCTGACAAGCAGGAGCCAATAAATCCAGCTGCACCAGTAATAAGTACTTTTCGCATCATGGTAGAAATTTATTTGGCATTCATGACACTGTCATGAAACTTGGTTGAAATAAAAATGTCTCAATCCACTAGCGCTTGTTCAATCCAAAATGAACCAAGACCATTTGACGTTTTTCATTTCAAGAAGTTTTCTGTTGGGCTCAACATGTCTGGTTGCATGCGCTTGGATGATTTCTGTGTTTCTGATGTCGAATGGGTTTAACTCAATTTGGATGATGTCAATTCATGCAAATCCAGTTTTGCCATCGTGGATTTGGTCGCTTTTAAATTTGGGTGGCGATGCCTGTGTTGCATTGCTAATTTTGTTGGTGATGGAGAGACGTCCTGGCCAGTTAACTTCATGGCTTATGAAAACATGGTTGTTGGGCTTGATTTTTGTTCAAACCTTTAAGCATCTATTTTCGATGCCTAGGCCGGCATTCATTTTGGGAAAAGAAAATCTCTCATTAATTGACCATCCTCCCTTGATGGGAGGAACCATGCCATCGGGCCATGCATTGGCTGCTATTTCTTGCGGCTTAATTTTGATGGCGCTGTTGAGGTCCAAGGGCTACAAAAACTCGCTCATTGCAGGGGTTGGACTAATTTCTTGTTGTGTTGCTTGGGCTAGGGTTGCTGTGGGTGCGCATTGGCCTTCAGATGTTATTGCTGGGGCAGGCTTGGCTTTGTTTATTTTGATCTTGTCCACCTTTTGGGAACTCCGACAAAGTTGGCGCGAGTGGTTTCAAAAAAAGTCAGGGGCAACTTTCCTCATCGTTCTTCACCTCTTGATTTCAATTCATTTGTTGTACCCCCAATCAAATTTATTTTTTATCCAACTTACTCAATTTTTTCTAGCTTCAGTTTCTGTCTATCGGGCTTATGTTCTTTACAGAGATTCTTTTGGAAATATGTCTTTTGTCTTAGAAAAAAAATTATGAACATGCTTGTCTCAGAAAATAATTTTGAACCTCACGTTCGAGTCAGAAAGTGGTTCTACCGTATTTCATTTTGGTTATTGGCACTGGTTTTATTGTTTGCTTTGGTTCGTCAAGCGAATTGGAACTTAACCACTTCATTGCTTTTAGATTTGCCAATGACCACACTGATTGCTTGTGCGGGCATTTGGGTGCTTAGTTTTGTATTCAGGGCAATCAGGTTTCAGTCTGAATGGAAATATCAAGGGAAGATCCCATTCATGGCAGCTTTGCGTGCAACGGTATTGCACAACGCGGCGGTCATCTTGGTCCCATTCAGAGTCGGTGAACTGGGTTATCCAGTCTTGGTTCGAGAGTTGATCAATGTGCCTTGGCAACAATGTGTCCGAAGTTTGCTTTGGCTCAGATTTCAAGATGGCGTTGTATTGATGACTCTGGCGCTATTGATATTGCCAAATTTCAGCCTTGAACTTCGTATGTTGATTTTGAGCATTTCCCTGCTTGCATTGTTATGTACAAGACCTTACTGGCTTAAATTGTTGAGATCGCGTCATTTTTTAATCAGTCAACTCAGAGCGTTTCTTCACCAACGTTCGGATGCTTGGGGTTGGCTCTGGTCAATATCCAATTGGGTTTGCAAATTATTGGTTGTGTCATGGATGATCAAAAGTTTGACACATTTAGAAATGTTTCGATCCTTGAAAGGTGCGCTGACGGGTGAATTGTCAGCGCTTCTGCCATTGACAGGTCCTGCTGGATTTGGAACCTATGAAGTAGGCGTTTGGAGCGGTATAGGTTTACCTTGGTCCCAGATGAGTCAATTGATGGCCAGTATTTTTGTCACGCATCTTTTTTTCCTTTCAGTTTCCTTGTTGTTGGCGCTAATTTTTGTACTCAAAGATAGCTTTACAAATATTTCATTCAAATCATTTAAAAGCAGCGCAAATGTTTAAGAATGAAAATTCAATGCAGAGTGATCAACTGCCCAAGCGTCATTTTTTGTCTGTGGTTGTACCCATGTACAACGAAGAAGAACTGGCAAATGATTTGATATTTTCTGTACAAAGTGCACTAAGCGATTATTCACATCCATGGGAGTTGATTGTTGTCGATGACGGTAGCAACGACGGTACTTGGCTTCAACTCAAGAATGCAGCAGCCATTGCTGGACCCCATGTCCGCTTGATTAAATTGCTTCGTAACTTTAAACAAACAGCAGCCATGCAGGCGGGAATTGATGCTGCGAGAGGTGATGTGATTGTCACGATGGATGGTGATCTTCAAAATGACCCTACTGACATTCCTCAATTGGTCAGTAAGCTTTTGCGTGATGATCTCGACATGGTTGCCGGATGGCGAAAAAATCGACAAGACGGTTTGTGGTTTCGAAAAATTCCCTCCAAATTGGCCAATCGTTTAATTCGAAATGTCAGTGGCCTCAATTTCCAGGACCTAGGCTGCAGCTTGAAGGCCTTTCGGGCGTCAGTTTTGCGAAAAGTTCGCTTGTATGGCGAGATGCACCGATTCATACCAGCCTGGTTGGCAACAGTTACATCGCCGCAGCGAATGGCGGAAGTGCCAGTTAAACATTTCCCCCGTCTAAAGGGAACATCAAAATATGGTTTATCGCGCACCTTCAGAGTCTTGCTAGACCTGCTATCCATTCATTACTTTTTGAGGTTCGGTTCACGGCCAGGTCATTTTTTTGGTGGACTAGGCAGCATCGTGACAGCCATTGGATTTTTGATCCTGACTTATTTAGGATTTTTAAAACTATCCGGAGAATCGATCGGCAACCGTCCTTTGATGTTTCTAGGTTTTTTTGCAGTTGTGAGTGGCATACAACTTTTGACCACAGGTGTGATTGCAGAAATTTTGATGCGTACCTACTACGACGCTGGTAAATTCAATTCTTACCATACCCTTCAGGCTGAATCAATTGAAGCATCGGAGGGCTGGTATGTCACAACAAATGTTTGACAGACCCGGATTCCCAAAAATCTTTACTTGGTATTTGGGTCCATTGATCCTTCTTGCAATATTTTTGACAGGTCTTGATCGGTCTTTTCTTTTTGATGTTGATGAAGGTGCATTCACTGAAGCCACTCGTGAAATGTTGGTTTCAAGGGACTGGTGGCACACCACCTTGAATGGTGTTGACCGATTCGACAAGCCTATCGGTGTTTATTGGCTCCAAGCTATCAGTGCCAGTTTGTTTGGCTTAAATGAGTTCGCTTATAGATTGCCATCAGCTTTGTCTGCATGGATTGCAACTTTGGCACTTTGTTTTTTTGCAAATGAAAAGTGGGGCGTGAAAGCCGCAATTATTGCAGCCCTAATTTCTGCTACCAGCTTGGGCCCTTGGGCAATGGCAAGAACTGCAACGGCAGATGCGCTGTTGGGAATGTTTTTTGTGCTTTCTTTCCTCGATTTGTGGCGTGCGCTAGAAACGCAAAGATTGTTTTACAGCAGGCGTCTGGCCATTTGTGTGGGACTGGGGCTTTTGGTCAAAGGGCCAGTTGCTGTTGTTGTTCCCATGGGCACCCTCATTGTTTATTTTTTCTTTGTTCATGATGCACGGATGCACATCAAACAACTGATATTGGATGTTTGGTCTTGGATGCTGTTGTTAGCCATATCTGTGCCTTGGTATCTCTACGCTTATGTCAGGCATGGGCAATTGTTCATTGATGGATTTTTACTAAAACACAATGTAGAACGATTTACAGGAAGTCTGGAAGGGCACTCGGGTGCGTGGTTTTACTTCTTACTCGCGATGCCCATACTGTGGATGCCATGGTCAGTTTTTATCTTTAAAGCTTTTGCCAATTTCAAGACTCAGTGGAATCAGCCTTTGTTAAAGTTTTCTTGGATTTGGTTTTCCTTTGTTTTGATTTTTTTCAGTTTGGCCAATACCAAATTGCCACATTACTTACTCTATGCGGGTCCTGCTGTATGTGTGCTGCTGACATTCACTTCACTCAAATCATCTAGCAAAATTTGGGCTCTAAACTGGATCATTGCCTTGTGTGGCTTGGCTTTGTTACTTTTTTTGCCAGTTTTACTTCAAGACCAAAGTCATCTGATTGGCAATCCTGTTTACCAACAGCTGTTCAGAGAATCTGAATCAGATTCGATGTGGAAGTGGTTATTTGCACTGCCATCTGTTTTCTGCGTATTTTTTGCTTTGAATCTTTTTGCACAAAAACTTAATTTGTTTTATTTCGATGATTCGAATCAAGTTCTTTCGGTCAGCGTGGCCGTTTTGCAAAGTGTTGTCTTAGCACTGATTGTTTTGCCATGGTGGGCCCATACGCTTCAAGCACCCGTTCACGATTTGGCTGTTAAGTTAAAAGACAGACCAGAAACCATTGTTCAGTGGCAAGTTCATTTTCCATCCTTTGCTACTTACAGAAACATGGAAGCCCCCAAAAGAGAACCCAAGCCAGGTGAAATGGCTTTGGTTAAAAATCAAGCACCCTACTGGCCTTCGGATTGGGAAATTGTTGCAAGCAGTGGGCCTTTGTCTGTTGTGAAAGCCTCTACGCTTTCAAAGGTATCGCCATGAAATTGTTGGTGGATCCAAACAAGATTTCTGTTCTGCGTCACTTTTCTTTCGATGGCCGTTGCTTGGGCAGTGGCGTATTTGTTTTGATGCTGAGCGTCAGTTTATTTTTAATGTGGCCCCATTTAGATTTGTGGGTAACCACTTACTTTTATGTTGGTAATGGTTACTTTCCGGCCAATGAATATTGGTTTGTGAATTTTGTTTACGTAGCGGTACCTTGGTTCGGTCGATTTATTTTCTTGCTTTACGTGGCTGTAATTTTGATGGCAATTTTTTCACCTTCAAAAATCAGTCGAAAGCAATGGCGAAGGGCTTCAGCTTTCATCACCGTTGTAATTTTGGGTGTCGGTCTATTGGTGCATTCATTTTTGAAAGATGGCATGGGTCGTCCGCGTCCTAGAGATGTTCAAATATTTGCTGGTCCTGCTCAGTTTGTGCCTGCTTTCACGCCCAGTAATTTTTGTGCTACCAATTGCTCCTTTGTCAGCGGGCATGCTGCTGTTGGTTTTTCTTTAATGTCACTGGGTATGTTTGGCACTAGACGGCGTCAAAGATTTTGGTTTGTAGTGGGCGTTGCCACGGGTACTTTGATTGGCGCTGTTCGAATTGCACAGGGCGGACACTTTTTGAGCGATGTTGTCTTTTCGTTTTTGGCCATTTGGTTCACTCAACTTTTCGTTCGATCTATTTGGCTTAGGTTTAGAACGTGGCAATTGCTATCCAAAGAAAACCGCCACTCAAGACTGATGGAAGTACCTTGATGTAGTCAGGCAATGCACCAAAATAGTTTCCCATTCATCATTTCGTCATAAAAGTGTCACTTTACTTGTTAAAAATGACCCTACAAAGAAGTTCTAATGACTTACTTTGCATTTTCTTTGGAACCTATCAGTGACTCCTCTTTTACCCCTCAAAACTGTCGTAGCTGACTCCGACCTTGAGTTGTTGGACCGAGATGGCAGCATCTTGGCATTCAATGAGAGGGTGTTGGACTGGGCCAAACGTCCTGAAGTCCCTTTGTTAGAAAGACTTCGTTATCTTTGCATTGTGTCTTCCAATTTGGACGAATTTTTTGAAGTTCGTGCCGATTTGCACATGGCAGCGTTCCGTAATAACGACTCAAAAGGTGCTTACAACATTAAAAGTTTTGAAGCAGTTTATGAAGCTGCTAGGAACTTGGTGACTGAACAATACAGTCTCTACAACGATGTTTTACTGCCTAGTTTGGAAAAGCAAAAGATTCGAATTCTTTCGCACGGACAACGAAACTTGGCCCAAAAAAAATGGGTTCAAGAATATTTCAAACGAGAAGTTAAACCGCTCTTAGTGCCTGTAGGTTTGGATCCTGCCCACCCGTTTCCACAAGTTGCCAACAAATCTCTGAATTTCATTGTTCAGTTATCTGGCAAGGACGCATTTGGTCGTGCCAACGATATTTCAATTGTTAAAGTGCCTCGTGTTTTACCAAGGGTCATTCCTTTGCCGGCCAAAGTGGGTGGCGACGGTAAATCATTCGTTTTATTGTCAAGTGTCATTCGCTCTCACTTGAGCGACTTATTTCCTGGCCGTGAAGTGGGTCAGTTTTCTCAGTTTAGAGTCACCAGAAACTCGGACTTGTCGGTAGACGAGGAAGAGGTTGAAAATCTTCGTACAGCTTTGCGAAAAGGCTTGCAACATCGGCAATACGGCGAGGCACTAAGGCTAGAAGTTTCAGACAGTTGTTCAGACCACCTCTCTGAATTCTTGTTGAATCAATTCAAGCTACCGCCCACAGCACTTTTCCGCGCTGCTGGCCCTGTTAATTTGGTGCGCTTGAGTCAATTGATCGATCTTGTTGCAGATCCTTCTCTGCTGTTCCCCAACTATCAATCTAGCTTTCCCAAACAGTTGCAGCAAGGCAATTCAATTTTTGCCAAGATTCAAAAGGGTGATGTCCTCATTCATCAACCGTTCGAAAGTTTTGATGGTGTTTTGGCCTTTCTCAAGGAAGCGGTTGAAGACCCTAATGTTCTGGCCATTAAGCAAACAATTTACAGAACTGGCAGTGACCCTGCCATGTTGAATCTGTTGCGTGAAGCAGTCCGTCGTGGCAAAGAAGTCACTGCGGTTGTTGAACTCAAAGCGCGCTTTGACGAAGAAGCAAACATCAATTGGGCGGAACAGTTGGAGTCAGTTGGCGCACAGGTTGTTTATGGTGTGGTGGGTTTGAAGACACATGCCAAAATGTTGTTGATCACTCGGCGTGAGGGCCGTCTGTTAAAGCGCTATGGCCATCTTTCAACGGGCAACTACAACCCAAGGACAGCGAAGCTTTATACCGACATCAGTTATTTAACGTGTGATGCCAGGATGACTGCCGACATGGACACTCTGTTTGTTCATCTGGCAAGTCCAAGCAGGTTAGGGCGCATGAACAAACTCATCAGTGCACCCTTCCATTTGCAATCCAAGATGATTGAAAAAATCAACTCAGTAGGTTTAGCGGCTTCTAAGGGTTTGTCGGCTCGAATTGTTGCCAAGATGA
>JACCEB012039645.1_pt1 | contig 21137 bp, 9 predicted proteins | sample 7454761 | NCBI WGS metagenome assembly JACCEB01 (sample SAMN15323454, study PRJNA562643) | freshwater metagenome | isolation source: river surface water | place: USA:Blue River Watershed | collected 2017-08-18 | reverse complement strand
GTACGCGTGAACGCGGAGAGCGGCTTGCACGCGAGTGGGAACATCGCCAACGGTGGGCAGTTTGTGTTGCCGAACAGCGGTTTGGCGGGAACTGAGAAGACGTTCACGCAGTCGTTTGCGATTGCGGGCACGGGTTCAGACGGGGCGGCATTGGTTTTGGGGGCGGAAAACACGAGTTCTTCGATGAAGCTGGCTGGGGATACCACGTTGACGGCTGCTGCGACGATTCGGACGGAGGGTTCGGGGAGCACGACCCAGACGATTGCTGGCGATGTGAATGCAACCTCAGGCGTTTTGACGATTCGCAATGAGAGCGGATCGAATGGGGTGCTTGTTGGATCGATTATCGCTGCGGATTTGGTGCAGAAGCAGGGTGCCGGTCAGTTGACCATCGCTGGAGCAGGAAGGGTGACGCAAGGCGTGAACGCGACGGGAGGGGTTGTTCGGGTGAATGCGGAGAACGGATTAAACACCGTTGGGAATATTGCGAATGGAGGCCAGTTTGTGTTGCCTAACAGCGGGGTTGCCGGAACGGAAAAGACGTTCAACCAATCGTTTGCCATTGCTGGAACTGGCGCAACGGGGGCGGCGTTAGTGTTGGGTTCCTCTGACACGACCGCCTCGATGAGACTGACCGGTACGACGACTCTGATGTCGGACGCTACGATTCGGACAGAGGGCGTTGGTGGGACAAAGCAGACCATCAATGGACGTATCAGTGGGTCGCATGTTTTGACCTTTGATGCTTCAGGGGAGTCTGTTGCTTCATTGGACAATGGGGTTTCGAACTCGATATTGGAGCTTATCAAACAGGGAGCGGGTAAACTTCAGGTTGCATCGGGTTCGGAGGTTCAGAGTACGTTTGTGGGAGTGAATGCGGGCACGCTGACGGTGAACGGTGTGGTGGTGGCACCGATTGAGGTTGATGCTGGAGCGCGTTTGGCCGGTGCGGGGTTGGTATCGGGTAACATCTCTGTAGCGGGCGTGTTGGCGCCTGGTAACTCGCCCGGTGTCCTCGTTACGACTTCGGGTTTGGTGACTCAGTTTTCGGGTTCAACGTTTGAGGCGGAGTTGGGTGGAGTTGTTGCGGGGAACGGGAATGGTTTCCACGATCAGATTAGGGTTAACGACGGTCAGTTCGTGATTGAGGGGGGTGTTACGTTGAACGTGAGGAGTTGGCTTTCTGCTGGTGGTGTAACCCAGTTTGAGGCGGCGCGTGGGGATGTGTTCACGATCATCGCGGCGGCGGGCGGGATTAGTGGGACCTTTAGCGATATTACGAATCCTGACTCAGCGAACTGGATTATTTACGCGAATCAGGGCGCTTCGCGTCAGAACGGCAACTTGTATGGCACGGGGCTAACGGGGAGGCAAACGTTCGCCGACTACGGCAACAATGCGAACCGGAGGGTTGTGGGTGGTGCGATTTGGAAGGCGGCGATTCAGGCCTCTCCGAGTTCTACGGAAGCAAATCCTGCGGCATTCATTAATGAAACGACGGCAGTTGGGAGGGCAGCACTTTCCTTGCTTGCGGTTGCTCCGGTGTATGACGTACTTGATGGTTTTTCAGGGGAGTCTTACACGAGTCTAGGCGACTACATCATCACGACTGCGCGGACATTGGCTGGCTCTGTGGGTGATCGTTCGGGGATTGTGACGGATGGCAAGTGGAGTTTTGGGTCTGGCTACAGTCGAGCGTCGAAGTTCTTTAACGGTGGCAGTTCGGCTAACTTCAACTACCAACTTGAGAGCAACACCGAGTCGGCGAGTATCTTTTACGAGCCGAGTTCTGCAGCGCGGTTCGGGATGTATTATGGGTACAACACGGGTTCGACTCGGTCTGTTTTCGCGAGGTCCTCATTTAACGGGAGCATCGTTGGTGTCGATGGGGGCTTTAAGTTTGAGACCGCCGTTCCGATTTCGTTGCACATTGGAGGGGTTTTGTCTGATCTCACGGTGGATACCTCTCGCCAGACGCCGGTTGGAGGCGTGTCTTTGAGGGACCAGAACCTTCGCTATTTTGGCTATGACGTATCTGCGTCGGCGGCGGTGTACCGGACTGAGAAGCTTTCGATTGAGCCCTCTGTTGGATTTGTTTACGGCGAATCCCGAGCGGAGGCTGGGGTGGAGGAGGGGGAAGGGGCGGCGCTCCGGATTGACGCGATTCGATTCAAGAGTGCTCGCGGCGTGGTGAAAGTTGCTGCGCGGTATAACCCGAACCCAGCTCTATCGATTGGGTTAAAGTCAGGTTATGAGCGTGAGTTTTCTGGGGACCGGAATGTGACGAGTGAGTTTGCCGACGGGATTGAGACTTCGCCGATGACGACTCCGAGTGCGTTTCGTGCGGAAAATTGGCTGACCACCGAGTTGGGACTTGGTTTTCAGGTTACTCCACGGACTACGTTCAACGCGGCTGGTGAGATGCGATCCAGTGCTGAGACGCGCAAAGATTACCGTTTGAACGCTTCGGTGAGCTACAAGTTCTAAGGGGGAGCGCGAAGCTCCTCTGTGGGGTGAACGCTCACTTGTGTTTTGAGGGGATTGAGGATGATTTTTGTACCTCGGACAGATGACTGAGACATGCAGTACCTAGCGTACATTGTGCCGGTGATTGCAGGGATAGCGTTTTCGTTATCCTGTCAGTACTGTTACCAAGCGGTTGAGATTGCGAAGGGAAGGGGGGAGAACCTGAGGTTGCAGCAGGGAGTTGATGCGTTGCGTGCGCAGATTGAGGGTGGGCGTCAGCAAATCAAGGCTCAGCAGGATAGCTTTAATCGGGCATCGGCGGTGTCAGCGAAGATTGGGCCTGCGGTGGTGATAGACGTTCAGGCTGCTGCCGATAAGACGAACAATCCGCGGTTGCGGGAGTTACTGAAGAAATATGGGGCGGCATCGGGTGTAGGCGCTCAATCGGCAAGCGGGAAGGAGGGAGCGAAATGAGCGTGAAAAGCGACTGGGTATCGCAGTTTTCGCTGGGATCGTTGGCATTTGCCGCGGTTTTTTTTGTTGCTGGCCAGCTACGGATGGCGGCGGTGGACCGGACGATTATCAAGGCTCAGGCGATTAGCTTGGAGGCGGTTTTGAACGACTTGAAGCGGGTGAAAGCCTCTGAAGAGGAGATGGTGGCGAACCGTGAGGAGGCAGTCAAATCTGCGCGCCAAAGTGAGTCTATCTATGCGGCGTTTCTTACGGAGCTTGTGGCTCTGTCAAAGAGTGATTTAGACGCGCAAGCCATCACGCAGAAGTGGGAGATTCGTCTTGCGGAGCCTTCGAGTGCAACCACTGAGGCAGCTCCCGCGAGCGGTGGGACGGAGGATGTTTCGAAGAAGAACGGTTCGTCGAAGTAGCGACGTCCTCGCGGGGGGGGAGCGAGGAGGTAGGGGGCAGAACCGAAGGATTTGGTATCCGTTAATGGGTTGAAAGGGCACCGGGTAGACACGGGGTGCAAGCGCAGTCGGCCATTCAACTGGTTTGTATGAGTATTCTCGGGCCGTTTGAGTGCCTTGGTCGACGTCAGGCAGTGACTTCGCGGAGGGCGGCGGCGAGGGTGGTGACGACGTGGGATTGTTGGTCGTGGGTGAGTTCGGGGAAGATGGGGATGGCGAGGCTCTCGTTTGCGGCGGATTCGGCGTTGGGGAAGTCGCCTTCTTTGTATCCGAGGTAGCGGAAGCATTCCTGCAGGTGAAGCGGGAGCGGGTAATAGATTTCGGAGCCGACGCCGTTTTTTGCGAGGAGGGCGCGGACTTTGTCCCGATGCGGGACCCGAATAATGAACTGGTTGTAGATGTGGTGGTTCGACAGGCCGGAGTTGAGCCAAGGCTCGGCGGGGAGGGGGAGTGCGGCGAGTTCTGGCGTGTTTGCGAATGCTTCGCGGTACCAACGGGCTTTGGCTCGGCGTTCGGCGCTCCAGAAGTCGAGGTGTGGGAGCTTGATGTTGAGGACGGCGGATTGGATGGCGTCGATGCGGAAGTTGCCCCCGATGTCGGAGTGGAAGTAGCGCGGTTCCATGCCGTGGTTGCGAAGGCGACGCATTTTTGCCGCGAGTGCGTCGTCCTGACAGGTGACCATTCCGGCATCGCCGAAGGCGCCGAGATTTTTTGTGGGATAGAAGGAGTACCAACCGGCTTCACCGATGGTGCCTGCGGCTCCGAGGGGGTGCGCTGCGCCGAGTGCCTGAGCAGCGTCTTCGAGAACGGGAACGCCGTGGGCTGCGCAGATGCGGGTGATGGCTTCCATGTCCGCGCAGCAGCCGAAGAGATGGACTGGGCAGACGGCTTTGGTGTTGGGGTTTTGTTTGAGGGCGTATTCCAGTTGGGCTGGGTCGATGTTGAAGGTGTCGGGCTGGATGTCGACGAATACAGGGCGCGCTCCGATGCGAGCGATACAGCCTGCGGTTGCGAAGAAGGTGTAGGGGGTGGTGATGACGGTGTCGCCGGATTGGATCCCAAGCGCCATGAGCAGAATGAGTTGGGCGTCGGTGCCGGAGGAGACGCCGATGCAGTGGCGGGCGCCTGTCGCGGTGCAGACGGCTTTTTCGAAATCTTCCGTTTTTTTGCCGAGCACGAGTTGCTGGGAGTCACAGACTTCGGCGATTTCGGCGAGGATTTGTTCGCGGAGCGGTTTGTATTGGAGCGGCAAATCGAGAAGCGGCACGTGCATCCGATAACGGTTCCCGATTCTTTGCATGGGCTCAAGGGCAACGTGCTTTCGGTTGGGCTTGGCGGTGGGATTCTAGGAGGGCAACGTTGCGCGCATGAGTGCGGGTTCTGAAGTTGGTGTTCCGGTCTGGATGGCGTTGCCGTTTGCGGCGTTGTTGGCTGGGATTGCCGTTGGGCCCGCCTTTTTCCACGGCTGGTGGGAGCGGATGTATCCGAGGGTGAGCGCGTTGCTGGCGATTTTGACGGTGGGATTGTACCTGCCCGGTCGGTCGGCGGGCCCGCTTCTCCATGCGGTGGAGGAGTATGCGGGGTTTGTCATTTTGGTTGGTTCACTGTTTGTCGCGTCGGGCGGCATCTTGATTCGGGTTCGTGGCGAGTCGACGCCGCTGGCGAACGTCCTTTTTTTGGCAGTGGGTGCGGTACTGGCGAATGTAATTGGAACCACGGGCGCGTCGATGGTGTTGATTCGTCCTTGGATCCGCACGAATCGGTATCGGATGACCGGGTTTCACGTGGTGTTTTTCATCCTGTTGGTGAGCAACATCGGGGGATGTTTGACGCCGATTGGGGATCCGCCGTTGTTTTTGGGTTACCTCAAGGGGGTGCCTTTTTGGTGGGTTGCGAAGGGTTGCTTCAACGGGTGGCTCTTGATGTTAGTGCTGCTTTTGGCGGTGTTTTACGGTCTGGATGTTAGGAATATGCGTCGGATTCCGGAGGGGGTTCGACGACAGCATGCGGAGGCGGAGCACTGGCATTTTTCGGGGGGTTGGTCGGTTGTTGCGATTGCGCTGATTTTGGGGGCGGTGTTTTTGCCAGCGGGATTTCGGGAGGGAGTGATGTTACTGGCGGCGGGGTTGTCGTGGTGGAGGACGCCGCGGAGTCTGTACGAGGGAAATCAGTTTTCGTGGGGGCCGTTACGGGAGGTGGCGTGGTTATTTGCGGGGATTTTTGTGACGATGGTTCCGGCGTTAGACATTCTGCGGGAGCGAGTGGGAGCGGGTGGAGGTATGCCCACGGCGCTGGGGTTGTTTTGGTCGACGGGCGTCTTGTCGGGAACGCTCGATAATGCGCCGACGTACATGGCGTTTTTGGTGAGTGCGATGGCTGCCGCGGGATTGGACGTCGAGACTGGGATGGCGGCGTTCATCGCTCAGCATCCCGACTTACTGAGGGGGATTTCGATGGGGGCCGTTTTCTTTGGTGCGGCGACTTACATTGGCAACGGTCCAAACCTGATGGTGCGAGCGATTTGCGAGCAGCAGGGCATTTTGACGCCATCGTTTGGAGGTTATGTGTTGCGGTACACGGTACCGATTCTTTTGCCGGTGCTTGGGCTGGTCGGATGGATGGTGTTGCGGTGAGATGAGCGAATGTTCACTGGATTGATTGAGCACTGCGGACGGGTGCGCGCATTGCGGACGGGGCACGGCATGGCGCGGTTGGAGGTGGAGACTCCCTACGTCGAGGCGGCGGGCATTGAGTTGGGCGAGAGCGTCGCCATCAACGGGGTGTGCCTGACGGTCGTCGAGTGGGATGCTGCGGGGTTGTTGGGATTCGACGTGTTGGAGGAGACGTTGCGATGCACGTCGCTGGGCGGGTTAGAGTTGGGCGGGATGGTGAACCTTGAGCGAGCGATGGCGGGTCATGCGCGTTTTGGGGGGCACCTTGTGCAGGGGCACGTGGATGGGGTCGGGACGGTGGAGCGGTTTGAGGCGGAGGGGACGGATTGGAGGCTCCGCATCGGATTTGATTCGGAGTTCAGCCGCTGGGTCGTTCACAAAGGCTCGATTGCGGTGGACGGGATTAGTTTGACGGTTGCGGCGGAGGGGAGCGGTTGGCTTGAGGCGTGCATTATTCCGCACACGCGGGCGGTGACGAATCTGGTTGCGTGTCGGGCTGGTAGTCGGGTCAACCTCGAGTTTGAAGTCATCGCAAAGTACATCGACCGCATGTTGGAAAAGCGGTTTGGGGGGCAGGCGAAGGGCGGGCAAACGGACCGTTAATCCCTGATGACGGGATGTTGGGACGCGATGGGGAATCTAGCGGAATATCCTTCCGCAGCTTGCGATGTCCTCCGTCTTCGCTGCGGTTACTGGGATTTCAGGTAAGTTGCGATGTCGGAGATGGATTGGGGGGTTAGGCCGAGGGTGGCGGGGTCGTACATGAGGGAGCGGCCAAGGGGTTTGATTTCGGCAATCCTCGATTTGGGGACGTTTTGCACGAGTGCCCCCATGCTCTTGATGATGACGGGGTCAGCGTTAGAGAGGATGATGCCGGTGATTTTAGCGCCCTCTTTTGTGGTGATGACGCTGCCCTCGTAGCCGTGGGAAATTTCGGAGGACGGATGCGCGATTCCTTGGATCACCACCTCGCGCGTTTGCTGGCGGCCGAAGGTGGTCAGATCGGGGCCGAACTCAATCCCTTTACCCTTGATGCTGTGGCATGAAAGGCACACCGCCGCCGCGGCTTCGCCCCTTTTGCTATCACCCTCGATTCGAGCAATGTCTGCCGCAGGTGGGAGAATCGGGGAATCCTTCGGAACCGGAGGCATTTCGACGGATTGCAACTTCACATTTGCAGGGTCGTATAGCCCGCGTTCCTTCATCGCGACGTCCAAACTGTGTCCACTCCACAGATTGCCTTTGCGATTGAACAACCACCACGTGGCCATGGCCTTGACCGATGAATCCTTTTCTGACGCCAGGTCCAAGGTGGCTTCTGCTGCGGCTTTGGACGCGTTGAAGGCGATTGCGGTGAGGGCGAGGTTGCGTTCTGAGGCGTCGAGGCTTTGGGCGGATGCGCGCGCCTTGAGGGCGGGGATTGCGGCATCGGGGTGGAGCCGCCATGCGAGGCGGGCGAGCGCTGTGGGCCATGCTATGGGGTTTGATGAGTTGGGACTCGAGGTGGCCAGTGCATGAAACAGTTCGGATTCGCATCCTGTTGCGCCTAGGCCGATTGCTTCGAGGTAGGCCCTGTCTTTGCCGTCATATTTGGCGGCAAGTTTTGTGAGGATTGGCACGTTCACTTCTGCTGGAAATCCGCGGAGCGAGAGAGCAACTTCACGGCGCACTGCTGCATCGGCGTCGGTTGCCATCTGGGCTGCGAGCGCAGGGATGGAGAGGGTTGCGGACGGATTTGGTGAGCTTGAAGAGGCTGGAAGGGCGCGACGAAGGGCGCGGTAGGCGACAAGGCGCTGTGTGCTGTCAGGCGAACTCAGAAGCGCGGTGACTTTGGCCACTCCTTCCTCACCGATCTGAGCGAGTACCCAGATGGCTCGGGCTGCGAGGTACGGGTTCGCATCTTTTGTGAGCGTGGTAAGCGCTGGGATGGCGGCTTGTCCGGAACGTTTCAGGGCGTTGAACCCGAGGTTTCGGACGTTGGGTGAGGGGTTTCGGAGCGCAGCAATCTGACCGTCGATGGTCGACAAATCGATTTTTGGGACCGTTGACTTAAAGCCCTTTGGAGCGATGCGGTAAATGGCGCCGGTGTAGGCGTTATCGAGTGTGCCGTGTCCGCCGACGCGCGCGTCGAACCAGTCGGCTACGTAGATTGCGCCGTCCGGTCCTACGCACACATCGCTGGGACGGAACTTCGTCTTCAACTCGCTGTTCGCCTTGCCCCCGAGGAAGTCGGACCCCGCCCATTCGCGTTCCTTGTTGGAGGTGATGAAATCGAAGCGCTCCAGTTTCCATCCGGCTCCGTCCGGCTTCGGGAGATAGCCGAACACCACGTTTTTCCCCGCTTCGCAGGCGAGGAGCAGTCCGTTCCATTTTGCATCGAGAGCGCCGTTTTCATAGAAGCCAACTCCGGTGGGTGAGCCGCCGCCGTACACGTCACCGGCAGGCATGGTGCCGGGGTCGTCCTGACGCCACTCTGCGGTGGGAGTATCTTGTCCGGGGCGCTTGTCAGCGGCCCATGCGCGTTTGCCGTCGGCGGAGGAGAACCCTGCGTTTCCGCCCTCCATGATTGCGCTTACGCGGCAGGCTGGTGGGTCGTCGTTATCGCTTTGGAAGAGGTCGCCGAGTGAGGTGACGGTTTGTTCGTAACTGTTGCGGTAGTTGTGACCAAGGATGGTGACGTTTGACCCGTCAGGATTCATCCGCGCGGTGAAGCCGCCTACCCAGATATTTCCGTCGTCACTGGCGAGTCCTGCCACTTGTTGGGTCATGTAACTGCTTCCCATGCGGAAGGTTTTGCCGGAGCGGTCAGTGAATAAAGCGCCACAGTTGCCTTGGTTCCAGTACCACAACCCATCGGGTCCTGCGGTCACGCTGTGCAGACTGTGGTCATGTTGGCGGCCGCTGAATCCGGTCAACAAGACTTCGCGGGTGTCCACGGCGGGGTCGAACTTCCCGTCTCGATTGACATCTGTGTACACGATCATGTCGGGTGGTTGCGAGACCACGACTCGGTTATCCAAGACGGCAACACCCAGCGGAGAAGCGAGATGCGGTTCTTGAACAAATACCGAGGAGCGATCGGCCTTTCCGTCGCCATTGGAGTCTTCAATCACCACGATTCGATCGCCTTCGGGGCGACGTCCGCCTTTTCCGCGGTAGTTGACTCCTTCTGCGACCCAGAGGCGGCCCTTTTCATCGAAGTCGATATTGGTGGGGTTGAGGAGGAGCGGGGAAGTTGCCCAGAGTGTGATTTCGAGGCCTTCGGGGACGGTGAACAAATCGGTTGGAACCGTTGTAGGCCCGTCGGCAATCGGTTCAATGGGAGGGAGAGCGCCGGGAGCGTGGTCGAGAACGGCGAAACGGAGTGCGGCGTCGCTGGGGCGGTTGTTGCGGACCATGCCGCCGTCGTCGATGGCGACTTCGGCTTGAAACCGGACAGCGTCTTTTGGAAGGGCGAAATGAATGGTACTGGCGGCGTGGGCTGCGATGCCCTTTTCGAAGATTTTTCCAGCGACTTTGAGCGGGCTTCCGTCCATGGCTTTGTTCTTTTTCACCGAGCCGGAACCGGCTTTCGCGGAGACCCATTCGAGGTTGGTGAGGTCGCGGGTGGAACCGTCTGCGAGGATGAGTCGAGGGTTAAGCCAGTCGGCCCAATCGCAGGTGATGGGGCCTGCGGAGTCGGCGACGAGGAAAAGGTCTTTTGCACCGTTGAGCGCCACATCCACGGTCAGGATGCGCTCTTTGGAGGTGGAAGTGAGGACGGGGCTGAGGAAGAGCGGCTTAGGCTCGGGCGCGGGGAGGGCGGGGAGAGTTAGGGCTGCGGTTAGGAGGGGCAACAGGGCGCGGCGGAAGTTGGCGGGGTATTTCATGGTCGTTGTGGGGGCGTGTGCGGTTCTGAGTTTTGCGTGAGAGGGAGGGGGTAGAGTTGCCGGAGAGGGATTTGATGAGGAGGGGGCGTGCTTTCTGGAGATTTTGACCGTTACGCTGGGTCGGGATTAGGTTTGGCGGATGGCATTTCCATTTCGTTCTCCTCGGGAATTGGTTGGCGGCATTGTGGTGTTTGGGCGGATTTTGGACAAGATTCGGCACTTTGCTCGAGAGGGCAGTTTGCCAGAGGGTTACCACTTGGGCCCAATTGAGGGGATGCGGACGTTTGACGACCGGGTGTGCCGGTTTCTTGGGGTGGACTACGAGGCTTTGCGGGCGCGCACGTTGGAGGGTGGAACGGACGAGGAGGTTCTGGAGTGGTGCTTTGCGAATGGGCATCGTCCTGATGCGGAGCAGGTGGAGGTTTGGAACACGTTCATGCTGAAGCGGGGTTGGCGTGATGCGGCGTCGGCAGGACTGGAGCGTCAAAAGGCCGAAGCGGGAATGGCGCATCGGACAGATATCGTGGTGTTTTTCGATTGGATGGACGTGGAAGAGGGGCGGACGGATTAGAATGCTCTGCCGCAGGGATTCGCCACTTTTACTCTTTGTAACTGAGTGCGGATTTCCTTCTGTGAGTGAGATGTGACGGAAGTGTCGGGGCCGAACCACAGCCACATGCGGCTTAGGGTTCTCATAAGAAGTTGAAGAAAAAGTACACTGTGGAGTGTCAAAAAAACTTGAAAACCCTGACACGGATGGTTCTTTGGAGGGCTAATCGCATGAAAAAGCCCACTACGAAGCTCCTGAACAGGGTTGTGAAGTCATTCACACTCCTCGCCGCCTGCGTGCTAGCAGCACTTAGCCCTGCCGCCGCCGCAGACTTTGACATGTTGCAGCAGGGCGGAACCTTTGGAGATTCCAAGAGCCTGAGCAGCGTCAATGACAGCATTTCTGGGCCGCGGAAGGCCATGATTGCGTCAGGGGGCGGGCACACAGTCGCAATTAAAGATGATGGCACCCTCTGGGCTTGGGGCCGGAATGACAAGGGCCAGCTCGGCGACGGAACGACGGAGAACCGAAACGCGCCAATCCAAATAGGTGAAGACTCGGACTGGGTCGCAGTCGCGGCAGGATTCAACTTCTCCGTCGCTGTTAAAGCAAATGGAACCCTATGGTCATGGGGAACCAACGAGAACGGCGTCTTGGGGAATGGATCGTATTCAGACAGCACCATTCCAACCCGTGTCGGAAACGGCAGTGATTGGAGAGCTGTCTCGGCTGGGAGGATGCATGTCCTCGCGATTCGGAGTGATAATACGCTGTGGGCGTGGGGGGCAAACGGCGCAGGGCAGTTGGCCATAAATCCAGACCCAACAGCCGGCGGCGCTATTTTGAAGACGACTCCCACCGCCATCGCTGGTACGTGGGTCACCGTCGCTGCTGGTGAGTTTCACTCGTTGGCGATTGATGCCTCTGGCGACATCTATTCTTGGGGTGCCAACACTTCCAATCAGCTTGCAAGGTCTGGCGGTCCGTCCGATTCGGACTACAATGTAACGATTGCGCGGGACGGTTCCAACAACCCATTGAACTCGGGCGTGTCGGGCACTGTGGCGGCCGGTGCAGACTTCAGTGTGACGGTTAATAGCCTCGGTCATCTCTATTCGTGGGGATCAAACACCTACGGCCAACTCGGAAGAGGTCCGGCCGCATCGGGTGTGGGGTTAGTTCGAACTGACGTTGCCTCCGTTTCGGTGGGTCAGGGGCATCTGGTTATGACTGATGCGCTTGGAAACGTCATGGCTTGGGGCCGTTCTGATTGCGGGCAAGTGAAACCGTACACTTCGCCGGGCGATTTCACCGGCACTCCCGAGGTGGTGTCCGCAAGTGTAGGTCTGAGTTTGGGGGGAGTGGCAGTTGTCGCGGGTTACAAGACAACGGCTTACGTTACTCAATCGGGCTCGGTCGCAACTATCGGTCGCGGGATTGAGGGCCAGCATGGGGACGGGGTGGTGCAGGTTGTTAGTGCCCCGAGCGAGCGGTGGCCTTTGTCGAGTTGGAAGCAAATCGTTGTGGGTGAGCGTCACTCGTTGGCGATTGATCAGTCTGACAAGCTCTGGGCGTGGGGTGATAACTCTGTCGCACAACTGGGAGACGGAACGAGTACTGATTCGTCGGTGCCGGTGTCCCCAGACGGACAGGGGTCGAACTGGGTGAAAGTTGCCATAGGAGCTAACAACAGCGCTGCCATCAGAGCCGACGGTGCCCTATTCGTCTGGGGATCCAACTATTACGGTCAGCTTGGTGATGGGTCCACAACGGCTTCTCTCACGATGAAGCAGATTGCTGGCACATGGTCGGATGTCGCGGTCGGTCAGGGGCATGTGGTGGCGGTAAAGTCGACTGGTGAACTTTGGGCGTGGGGGAATAACATGAACTCGCAGCTTGGCTTTGCTAAGCCCTCTCAGACCCAATCAACGCAGCTGATTCCGAAAAAGGTGGGGTCTTCTAACGCGTGGACGAAGGTCGCAGCAGGAGACAACCACTCGCTGGGATTACAGGGAAGCGCGCTGTATGCTTGGGGTCAGAATGTGCTAGGGCAGCTTGGTAACGGAAGCAACACGGATGCAACATCTCCGGTGAAAATTGGGACGTCCGCGTGGTCGTCAGTTTTTGCTTCAGGTTCGACTTCCGCAGGAATCAACTCCACTGGAAAACTTTTTGTCTGGGGCTCCAATGAAAAGGGCCAGCTTGGCGATGGCGGGACTCTGCCCTCAAATACACCGAAGGCCTTTAGGGAGGCGGACGTCTTCACATCGGTCGCGTTGAGCACGAACTCTGTTTTGGCGTTGAGAGCTGACGGCGCGGTTTGGGCGACAGGTGCAAACGCTTCTGGCCAACTCGGTGACGGAACGACTTCGTCCAAGAAAACCCCTGTCAACATTGGTTTTAGCGCAAATGCAATAGCAACTGGCGGTTCTTCATCCGTTGCACTGGTTGGGGGACAGCTCTACGTCTGGGGGTCCAACCGATATGGACAACTCGGTGAGGGGGCAACGGAGCTCGGTCAGTCTTTCGCAATCGTTGCTCAAGAACCTTCAGTGACGATTAGCGCCACGGCGCTGACAAAAGCCGGATCCTCGTCGAGCGCTTCGGGGAGCACGTTTGAGTACGAAGACGGTGACGCTGTCACTTTCAGCGCCACGGCGGTGGGGACTGGACCCTTCACCTACCAGTGGAAGAAAGACGGCGTGGACATCAACGGAGCGACATCCTCCACTTACGAACTGGCAGCAGCGGGTCCTTCAGCAGCGGGCGCTTACACTGTCGCCGTCTCTAGTGCTTTCGGCTCAAATGTTGAATCAACCAATACGCTTGCCGCATCTGTTTGGACTGCCCCGATGATTGTCGAGCAGCCCGAGGCTCAGAATGGCATTGTAGGCAGCCCTGTGACACTGTCGATTGCGACTCAGGGAAGCGTTGCGAGTTATGTATTGGTGGAGGCTACGGCCGGGGACGTTGACACAGGAGTGTCTTCATCATTCGTCATCGGTACGGCTGGGGACTATATCATCCGAGCTCGTGGATACAAAAATGGTCAACTGACGCCTGTAAACAGCAACCAGGTCGCTGTGAGATTTTACGGCGCGATCAACCTTGGTGCAGCGAGTGGAACCGTGTCGCCTGTACTCGGTACCGGAGCATCCTTGGCGAGAGACGTGAACAGTGGCACAAATGTGACCCTTTCTGTCAACGTGACGAGTACCACTGACCTCCAGTATCAATGGCGGAAAGACCTCCAGAACATCAGTGGGGCGACCTCAGCGACGTATACCGTTGCGGCCTCCGCCTTTAGTTCCGGCCAGTATGACGTGGTTGTTTCGAATCCTGCAGTCAGCGTGACCAGCAACGCGTTTGTGTTGAGGGTGTATTCAAAGCCAGCCTTCACGCGTCAACCCGCATCCCAGACTGTGGACAGCGGTAGGGCGGCGAGCCTTTCTGTGGCTGTGACGGGCTTTGAGACGCCAACCATTCAGTGGTTTAAGGACGGTTCAGAAATCCCCGGTGCTACGTCTTCAACCTACGTGGTGTCTGGTTTCTCATCTGATAAGGCGGGTGTGTACTACGCTCGCGCTACGAATGTCAGCGGAGTCACCCAAAGCGAGTCCGCGACTCTTTCGTTGCCTGCGGAGGTTGTGGGTAAGCCGGTCATCGTCTCTTTGTCCAAGAGCGTTGCGGTGAAGCAAAATGATCCTGCGACGCTTCAAGTGAGCGCGTTGAATGCAACTCAGTATCAGTGGAGGAAGAACGGTGTTGCTATACCAGGTGCGACTTCATCGAAGCTTGAGTTCCCCAGTGTCCAACCTATCGACGTTGCTTCTTACTCGGTTTCGGTGAGCAACTCAGTCACCTCCGTGCTCAGTGCGGCAGTCAGCATCTCACTGCGTTCAGTCGTCGATCAAGACAGTCGTCGTGATTTGTTTAACACAGTAGTCGGTTCAAACGGCGGCCTATTTGGCGCGAGGTTCCGGAGAATCAGCCCATCCGAAACGCCGGAGGGGTATGTGAGAATGAATGTAACGCGGGTGGGTACGGTGTCGGGTCTGTATGTCAGTGGTCTGAGTGTAAGCCGTTTCAGCGCTCGCTTCAAACTTGAAGGGGAACAGCAAGTAGCGGAAGTGTCGGGTATAGCTGGGGGTACACTACGTCTCACGATAACGAACGACCCTTCGAATCCGGTTGCGAGTGCTGAAATCGAAGGCGGGCAGACGGTGAAGTTGGCAAGACTTGGGGCCAAAAACCTGACGCTGTCGAAATCTTACACCGGCGCTTCCGCGGATGCGACCTCTGGCGATTTCCAAGGTTTCACCATAACCCGCGTTAATCTCTCGAGCGGAACGGTTTTCGTGTCAGGGATGCTGCCTGTTTCTGGAAAACGATTCTCCGGTTCCGGCGAGATGTACCCAGATCCCGAGGGAGTCAGTGCGGCGTCAATGTGTGACGTGGTGATTCGAGTGGACGCAACTACCCGAGTTTTCTCCACCTGGAAGTTGGAGACAGAGACGCAGTCGGGTGATTTAGCGGTTGCGACGACTCTTGTGGCGAACACCAGAAACTACGACTTGTTCGGTGCGAAGTACGCTCCTGCGTCCATCGGGGAGCTTCTGAGCCCGTTCGTTTCAACTCGGGATGAAGCGGTAATCAGCTCTGGGGGAACCGAGCTCGGTCGATTCAGCGCGAGGGGTAACCGTCTGATTCCCGGCGCCTCGGCTTTCGGTGGGCAAGGCGGCCGTTTATCCATGAGTTACTTGTCATCGAACGGGCAAGTCTCTGGTCTTGTATCGTTCAAGGACGGTTCCGACATTATTACTCGTCCGTTTGTGGGAGTTATCTTGCAAGGTGATTTTCGGCAGAACGGTGGCGTGATAGGGGTTGGGGTTACGCGCAACGGAGAGACACTTCGTTTTGAGCCAGCAAACTAAAGCGGACTTAATTAACTTTTAAATATATGTTGCAATCTAAGAAATTAAGGAAGCAGTTAGCTTCTGCGATCACTTTAGCTGCCTACCTCGGCGTTTATTCGTTGTCGCCTGTTCCATTGCACGCGGCCCCTCCGACGGTCGTTTCGAGCAACACCTCGCTCGATTTCATGGGCGGGACCCGCGACGGGGGGGGAAGCGCTGGTGGTGGGGGGTATTACGTCTCGGGCGGTAAGCTGTCGCTGAGTAACGGTGTGTTGAGGAACTTTGTCACAACTGGTGGTGTTGGCAGCGGCGGTGGTGCTGGATTTGGCGGTGCGCTTTTCATCGGGGATGGCGCCGAGGGGGAAATTAACAATATCTCCTTTTTTGCAAACGGTGCAGTGGGCGGTAACGCCGATGCTTCGTTGAAGTTGGGTGGCACATTGAACAACCGTACGACCTTCTCGAACTTGAGACACTCTGGTGTCGCTGGTACAGGGTACAGTGGGCGGGATTTCAACGATTATGGTGTTTTCGATAGCGGTGACGGGGGTGCGGGTGACAACGGTCTGCTCGGCGGTTCTGCAACACGGCGTTTCGGTGGCACCGGTGGACGGGGTGGAAATGGTTCAAAGGGTTGGAACACGGATCCGTTTGCCGTTACTGGTCTGATTCAGGCGGGGATTGGCTTGACGTCGGTTATCCTAGACATCGTGAGTAATGTGACCGAGTGGGCCACTGAGGCCGCTGTGCCGTTCACGCTGGCCTTGCTTGCCGACAATGCGGTCGACACCGCCAAGTTGGTTTTGGACACCATTAACGCTACCACTGATCTTTCGTTGGCGACGCAGGCGTTAATCACCTACCACATGAAGCTTGATGACGGGTATGTTGGGCTAGGGGGCGATGGGGGTAACGGTGGCTCTGGGGGTTCTGGTGACTTTGGATTGGGTGGGGGGGCCGGTGGAGCTGGCGGTAACGGCGGACAGGGTGTTGGTGGCGCTCGTGGTGGGAACGGAGGTGCCGGCGGTGAGGGGGGAGCTGGCGGTTTCGGAGCTGGTGGTGGATCTGGAGGTGATGGTGGCAGTGCCGGCGGTAATGGGAGTGTACCGGCCAGTCGCGAGCGGTCTGCAGATGGTGATGGGGGATCGGGCGGTGCCGGCGGATTCGGGGGCGGCGCAGGATCTACGGGTTCCGGCGGAGGCGGCGGTGCGGGTGGCGCGGGATTCGGCGGGTCGATTTTCCTTCAGTCCGGTGCGAAGTTGACCATCTCGGGCAACACGACCTTCGACGCTGGGTTTACTCGCGGCGGAACCGGCGTTGCTGCTGCTGATGGAGCGGTTGCAGGTGTAACTGGGCAGTCGGCCGGTTCGGATATCTTTCTGATGAAGGGGGCTGAGCTTCTCTTTAAGCCCGGCGCTGGGAACGTGGTAACCGTGAACGGAAGCATCGCTGATGACAGTGCTGCATCCATTGGCTTGGACGGCGGGATTGATGCTCAGTCCTTATATCAGGTTGGTCAGGGTGCGGGCGTTCGTTTTGAGGACGGTTTGACCATTCTGAACGGTGCAAACACATTCTCTGGCGAGACGACCATCGGAATCGGTGCGGTGTTGCAGGCTCAGGATGGGGTGGGTATCCACACTCACAGCAAGATTGTTTTTGAGGGGGGTGTTCTCCAGTCTTCGGGCAGTTTTGTTCGTGGTATCGGCAGTGACAGCACCCAGGTGACTTGGAATGGCAGCGGCGGTTTCGCGGCGGTTGGGGGGGATTTGACCGTTAGTTTGTTTGGCACCGCTAATCCGCGGGTGTCCTGGAACACAGGGGGGTTTGTTCCGACTGGCGAGAGTTTGTTGTTTGGCTCCGCGTCCGCTACTGATTCGGTTTATTTCACGAACGACATTGATTTGGGAAATGCTGGGACTAGGAATGTGGCGGTTGTTTCTGGGATCGATGCAATGTCCACTGCGGTTCTGTCAGGTGTTATTTCCGGTGCTGCTGGTCTGTCAATCAACGCGGCTGCGGGCGACAGCGCACAACCGGGAGTATTGGTCTTGACGAATGCAAGTGTTTACACTGGGGGCACCAACATCGCAGCCGGCGTGTTGCGACTTGAGAACGCTGGCGCTTTGCCGACGGTTGGGGTTGTGAATGTGGACGGCGAGTTAGACCTGTCGGACGCAGGGACTGGCGTTGTTGGCACCGGTAACCGAACGATTGGGGGGCTCTCAGGCGCAACTACCGGTCTCGTTTCGATGGGTTCGCATCTACTAACGATTGATCAGTCAGCAAATACGACCTTCAGTGGGTCGCTGCTCGACGGGGGGTTTGTTGGTGGAGAGGGCGCTCGGCTCGTTAAGCAGGGTGTGGGAAATCTAACCCTGAATGGTGCGAACTCCTACACGGGGAGCACGACGGTTGCGGCAGGGACGCTCACTCTCGGTGCGTTGAGCTCGATGGACTCCCGTTCGTTAACTGTTGACTCTGGTGCTGCGCTTGTCGCAGAGAATGGATCGCTACTGTCTCAGCACACTGCTTTGACGGTCAACGGCACGGCCTCACTGAAGAGTCCATTTGTGCTGATTGATGCGATTTACGGTTCGGGTTCTTTGAATCTGACGAGCTCTGAGTTGGTGGTTTCTGGCGGAACCTTCACCGGGGATATCACTGAGACGGGCTCGTCGAGCCTTACCAAGGAAGGCGACGGTGATTTGGTTCTCGGAGGTAATGTGGGTGCATCTGGTCTGTTGACCGTCAATGCCGGCAACGTAAATGCCACCGGTTCTCTCTTCAATCTCTCACATGTGAAAGTGAATGAAGATGGTGGTGTAGAAACATCTGCGTCCACAACACTGAGTAACGCAAGCTTCGAAAAGTCCGGTATCGGCGAGATGGTAATCAAGGGATTGGCTAACGCATCTAACTTCACCCTGTCAGAAGGTGTTCTGACGATGAGCGGGGCTTCTGCGCGTTTCAAGACGGACGCCGTTGTGAAGGTGGAGTCAGTGCTCCGAGGTGTTGGTTCGGCCCCCGAGGTCGGACTCCTTTCGGAAGCCCCGACCCATCCGACCGATTCGGTATTGGTTTTGAAGAACACTGGCGATGTGACCGTCGGTACGTTGAATGTTAATAGGGGTGAACTTAAAGGGGAGGGAAACAGCAAGTTGACCGCCACGACTTACAATCTCGACGGGAACTCTGACCAACCTACGAAAGTCTCGCTTCATCTGGGCTCTGGGACCCTCAATGTGATTGCTGGCGGGAACGTCGAAGCCTACGCTCCACTCGGTGCAGGGACCATCAACCTGTTGAATGGCTCAAAGCTCGAGCTTAAGTTGGGATCCTCGCTAGATTCCACCGCTCATGTTGATATCGCTGAAGACGCAATCTTGAGTCTTAACGGAATCGTTGGCGTCGGCGATCCGAGCGCCGTTGACATTAGCACCCTGACGGGTGCGGGTCTTGTGTATCAAGGTTCAGCGTTGCTTCGGGTGAAGGAGGCTGGCGATTTCACGGGTAGCTTAGAGGTGGCCCCAGGCCTTGTCGAGGCGGGAGGATTGAAGGTGGTTGACGATGGAAGCTACAATGTGGCGTCCGGTAAAAATGTGGCTACGGATGTTACCTTGGGAAATGCGGCGACGTTCGCCAATCGTGGCACTGTTACTGGAGTAGTTAACGTGACTTCCCAGGGTGCTAGTTTCAACAACATCGGTGCAGTTACCGGCTCGGTCAACATTGGTAGTGATTCTGCCGAGGGAGGTTTCGACAACGAAGGCACAGTGACTGGGAAGGTCACTGTTGGTTCCAAAGGGACATTTGACAATAAGGATGGAGCCAAGCTTGATGGTAGTGTTGAAAACAGTGGGAGATTCGTGAACAACGGTGATGTAGGGAATGACGGAAAAACGGCAGGTTCCACTCGTTCGGTCTTCACGAGCACTGGCTCTGTAAACGGGAACGGTAACTTCTTTGGTGGGCTTAACCTGTTATCGGGCAAAATCAAGCCAGGCAACTCGCCGGGTCTGATTACAACCGGAAGCACTTTCACTCTGAGCAACTCCAGCGTGGTTATCGAGATCGCTGGAAACAATCCGGACCCAAGCTCTGGATGGCGCTCTGATTTCGGGAGGTTTTCCGCTAGGCTTGGTGAGACCACCGCTATTGAGATTGGTGCTGGTGTGGACCTGCGTTTATACGGACATACCTTTTCTGACGGAGGAGCCCCCGCCGATTTGGAAAGAGGCGTTGCACTTAGGATTCTCAACGGAGATGGGGATGTTTTTGATGACGTGCGTGGACGCGCTCGGGGTGGGTTCATCAAAGGAACTTTCCGGAGCATCATCCGCGGGGTGCCAGGTGACCAGACAGATCTTGGTGACACCGGCGGTCAGCGTTCTCTGGTTAACAGCTACGTGTTGAACCTCTGGAGCGGAGAGTTGGTGAACACAGGGATAACGCCATTGGGTTCTGACTGGGACATCACTCAGGATTTGCTGCACACGGATCTTGGTGGTTGGAGTGGGCTCAACAAGAATCAGAAGGCGATGCTCACGCAGCTAAATGTCGCTGAGCGTCAGTTCCATGGTGGAACGTTGTCCACGCTTTTGCTTCAGGCTGAAAACGCGCAAGAGGCGAAGTTGGTCTTGGATAAAGCATCGCCGGAGGCGTTTGCTGGGTTGACTGACTTTGGTTTCCACGTTTTGAGATCGCATTTGGAGCAGACCCGTCAGATGGAAGTTGTATCTGGGGACGGCAAGTTCGGGGTATTTACTGGGTGGGCAAACTTCACAGGCGGGTCCAAGAGTTCCTTGAATCGTGCTGACTATCGGTTGTCCAACAACTCTGCGGTGTTTGGCGTCCGGTACCAGGCAGCTGCGAATGTGTCGGTCGATCTGTTCGCAACTCAGGGCACGGGTTCGGTAAGAACGGACTTCTTGAATGTTAACCTCGACGGACAGACCTTCGGTTTGGGGGCTAGCTACCAGGGTGACCGGGAGTTGCCTTTGAGTGTGAAGGTGGGCATCGTGGGAGCTTCATTCAATGGAGACGGTACTCGCGTAACGAACTCGGGATACAGCCGATTCACAGGAGCAGATTCGTCTGTCGTGCAGGGAGGTTTCATCGCGGCGTACCAGGTTCACGCGCAGGATTCGTTCGCATTATCGCTCGACCTTGCTGCGAGCTACGCGAAGTCTTCCGTGAGCAGCTTCTCTGAGACTCACAGCCTTGGTTCTTCTTTTGGTGAGAACCTGCGTGTTGCGGGTCAATCAAATGCGGCGACGGTGTGCGAGTTTGGAGTTTCCAGCAACATTGTGTTGACCTCCAAGTGGCGTGCGAACTCCCGATTGGCGGTGGAACACAACTTTAGCGACGTTTCTCGCGACGTGACAGCGAACGTTGTTGGCGAACCAACGTCGTTTACTGTCCAAGGGAACGGCATGGGTAAGACTCGTTTCAGTGCTTCGGTCGGGTCGCGGTATGATGTGACGAAAAACTGGAGCGTGGGTGTTGATTACCGTGGTACTGTTGGTGCCGACCAGAGGTACGGCTCCTCGCTGTTCCTCAACGCTTCCTACGGGTTCTAAGACTTCCGTGTTTGTGTTGAAAAGGGGTGCTCGAAAGGGCACCCCTTTTTGTTTGCTCGGTTCTGACACCGAGACGAGCATTGGAGCATGAGAACGGGCGTTTTGACGATTTGTTGCTCGGTGCTGGCGGTTGCGGGCTTTGGTGGGGGGTATTTGTTTCGG
>JACCEB011384140.1_pt1 | contig 21137 bp, 23 predicted proteins | sample 7454761 | NCBI WGS metagenome assembly JACCEB01 (sample SAMN15323454, study PRJNA562643) | freshwater metagenome | isolation source: river surface water | place: USA:Blue River Watershed | collected 2017-08-18 | reverse complement strand
ATAAGACGTTTTAAATAATCATCTTCAGTTGACATATATATAATAAACTATATTTTATATATTTAATTTAAAACTTTAATTTATTTTTTGTAAAAAATTTGATGATTTTATAATATGTTGTTATCTTTAATGAAATATTATTATATTTCATTGAAAATAATTGAATAAGACAAAACAATTAATAAATATTCAATTTTTTCCTTATAATACATTAGGAAAAATAAGCTTTTATCTCTGGATCTTCTTTCTGGTGTGGTTTAGAGCAACAGGGGCAGAAATCATCATCAAACTCTTGGTTAATATTATGATTTATATTAATTTCATATTGATCCATCCATAATGAATCAATTAGAGTTTTATAAAATAAAGATGGTTTTTCATTCCAATATACATTTAATGTTCCTTTTATATCTTCTAATTTAAAAATCATCTTTATATAATCTGGCGCGACTGTTTCATATAATTCATCTATCAATACTTGCAGACGAATTAATCTAAATTCTTCATCATTATAAACAAGTTTTATATTTTTATATAACATATAAATTATATTATATTATTTTTTTATATATAAGTTTTTAATATTTATATATAAAAAAATAATTTCTTAAATATATTAATGGACCCAACTATAATGGATAAAGAGATAGAATTAAAAGAAAAGAAGGCATTATTAAAAATTCAAATTGCTACAATTAATAATGAATTAAAGGAGATTAATGAAGAATTAAAAGAAATTAATAAAGTTAAAAAAATTAATTACACTAAAGAATATATTCATGATAAATATAATAATAATGAAGAATATAAAGAGAAGCGACGCAAGGCTGCGTTAAATTATTATTATGAGAAAAAAATAAAAAATAATACTTTTAAATAAAAAAACATCTAGATTTTTTTAAATATAAAAATATAAGTTTATATTTAAAAATAAAAATATATAGTATAATATATATATGTCATTTAAACTTGATAATATGACCAAAGGTCAAAATGAATGTATTTTAAACAATATCGTATGCTATGAGAAAATTGATAAGAAACAACTATTAAAGCTTATCTATAGTAACTTATTAAAGAAAGATTTTAATAATCCCTTCTGTAGAAAGTTATTTAATAATGAAAAAGAACAATTATTTAATTATTTAGAAAAGATCAATGACAATGGATTTGTTCCAGTTTCATATAATAAAACGAATGATATGAATAATTGGGGGCGTGTATTTCCTCAACATAGTTTAGGTTTACATAGTATTCGTCGTCAATTACGGCACACACTAGCTAAAAATTATTATATTGATATTGATATCAAGAATTGTCACCCTGAAATATTATATCAATTATGCTTGAAAAATGGATTAACTCCTAAATATCTTGGTAAGTATGTTAAAAATAGAGAGAAATATGTTAAAATGATTGAAGATACTTATTTATCCCATATCAAAGATAAAAATCATAAAAGAGATATTGCAAAGAGATTATATATTAGATTATTATATTTTGGAACTGTTGAAAATTGGATGAAAGATGAAGGCTTAACATATAATGAAGAATATGAAGACGCTAATCTATTTATTAAAAAATTTAGTGATGAATTAAATAATATAGGTAAAACAATCATTAAAGATAATAAAGATTTAGATAAAATAGTTGAAGAAAAGAAAGCAAAGAGAGATAACCAATTAACCTATAATAAAAAAGGTTCTATTGTTTCTTATTATCTTCAAGAATATGAATGTCGTATTTTAGAATGCATATTTAAATATATGGTTAGTAAGGATTTAATTAATTTAGATAAGCCTGATTGCGTTTTATGTGCAGATGGTATTATGATACCTAAAGATAAATATTATGATGGTTTATTAAATGAAATTGAAGAAGAGATTAAAAAACATTTTGATTTTGATTTAAAATTAGTAACAAAAGATATGGATGAGGATTATATTGATATTTTAGATCAATCGATTATTAATAATGATGTTTATAAACATTATGAATTTATGAAAGATGAATTTGAGAAAAACCATTTTAAATTAATGCATCCTACTGTATATATTGATATAGATAAAGATAATAATATTTTATTAAGAGAGAAACAGAAGTTTAAAGATGCTTATAATCATTTAAATTATATAGATCTTTCTATTAAAAAAGAAAAAGAAGGAGATAATAAAAAAATTACATTTGAAAGTAAAAAACATAAATTTATAAATAGATGGATTGATGACGAAAATATTAAAATTTATAATAAAATGGATTTCTTACCTAAAATGGAAGTAGACGAAGGCACTTTTAATACATTTCACGGCTTTAATGTTGAAAAAAAAATAATAGATTTATCTGAATGTAATATTAATTTTGAAGATACCAAAATATATGAGCATATTAAAAATTTATGTAATAATGATAATGATACTATTAATTATTTTATTAAAACTCTTTCCATGAAAATTCAAAAACCTAATAAAATTATGGGAACTTCTATTATATTAAAATCTGTTGAGGGTTGCGGTAAAGATAGTTTTTTCAATTTCTTTGGTAATAAAATATTAGGATCTAAATATTATTTGAATGAGGATAAAATAGATTTAATTTTTGGTAGATTTAATAAATGCATTGAAAATAAATTATTAGTTTGTATAAATGAAACTAGTGGAAGTGATACATTTACCAGAATGAATTGTATTAAAAATGCTATTACTCGCGAAGTTAATATTATTGAAAATAAGGGTATAGATGGTTATGAAAATAAAAACTGTATATTATTTATATTCTTTACTAATAATGAAGTTGTTATGAAAATTGACGGACATGAACGCCGTTTTATATGTATTGAATGTAATAATGACATTGCTAAAAATAAAGATTATTTTGATGCTTTATATGATGAATTTAATAATGATATATATGCTAAATTATTTTATGATTATCTGATGAAAATAGATTTATCTAAATTTGATTTCATTAAAGAAAGACCAGAAACTAACTTTTACAAATCATTAAGAGAACATAATATTCCTGTTTTTCTCAAATTTGTTGAAAGTGAATATATTTCAAACTCAAAGAAGAAAAATAACAGTTATACTGATTTATTTGAATTGTTTAACTATTATTTACAAGGTGGCAATTTTAAATATGAAACCAATAGAATTAAATTTGGTTGTGAAATCAAAAAATATGATTTCATAGAAAAAATAAAAAAAAATAAAGGAACTTGTTACGATATTGATTTTGTTAAATTTAAAGAATATATGGTTAAAAATAAATACGAACTTGATTTTATTGATTAATGATAAGTTTTTTAAATTTTTTAGTCGTTAAGCTTCATATAAAACATATTATAAATAATATGTTTTATATCTAATTATGCTATTAAATGAAGAGTGGAGGGTGGATAGGTTGTTTTATATTCTTATATATATATTATACCCCTTTTTTTACAAATTTCAGGCATTTTAGTCAAAATTTGTAAAAAAAAGGCTATTTTATTTCATTATCAAATATTTTAAACTATACACTCTCCACTTTTTTATATATAAGTAAATAAGATATAATAATAATAATAATAATAATAATAATAGTGGTAAAAATAGTCGTAAAAAAATGTAGAGTGGAGGGTTTGGGGACGGACTTTTTTAATAAATAAAAAACATATAAAATATTTTATTTTCTATACAATATTATATATATAATGGATTTCATATCAGTTTTAAACAAATTACCAAAAAACGAACTCGTTAAACTAGCCAGAAAACATAACGCACTCAGTAAAATACCAAATATTCATAAACTTAAGAAACATGATTTAATAGTTGAATTATTAATGTTTCAAGATGAAGTTAAAAAAATCTACTATGGTGAAGATAATGATAAATCTGTTAATGATGTTAAGGCAGCAAGAGGACAGAAGATAAGAGCTCCACCAAAGCCTAAAGATCAAACTAAGCTAAATGAAGATATAAATGAATTATTAAAAGAACAAATTAAAATAAGTAATGAAATATTAGATACAGAAAATATTTCTGAATCTGATAAATTATCAAAAATGAAACAAATCAAAGATATAAGAAAAAAAGTTGATAAATTAACAAAACACTTACAATAATCACCAAAGCACATTAATACTATGATAATTAGGGCTGTTAATATCTTCAGCGGTCATATTATGATGTTTATCAGTTATATAGGTAGCCCGTTTAAGATACATCTTTCTTCTTTCTTTGTCATTATGATTCAATTTAGGATCTAATAATCCTGTTTTGTCAAAGAAGTGACTATAGTTCAAATCGCCGAAGTGAATATACCTACCATCAATTAATACTTTTAATTTTTTATCTTTTCTATCTGATAAAGAATAATCAAACGTCCCCTTAGGTGTTTTAACTTTAACCATTATATATATAATATAATTTATATTATATATATTTATTATATCCTAAACTTTTTTACTTTCTCTGCAATCTTTTTAGGTTGTTTAACAAACTGTTTACCTTCTTTAGTCCCCTTAATCTTTGCTTTTGTTGTTGATTCATATTCTTTGGCTGTTAATGCTTTAATTGCTTTAGCTGGTAAATATCGTTCGCCAGTTAATTTAGATGGTAACCCTGATTTAGTTCTCCAGTCTTCATTCTGCCATTTAATTAATGACTTAGCCTCTTTTGTTTTTGGTCCGCTGTAAGTACCACCAAGATCTTTATAATACTTAATACTTAACTGGATTGCTCTAGCGCTGTGTCCTCCCATTTCTTTATATGCTCTTTCTTTTGCTTTCTCCCATAATTGTGGATTATTACGCATTATATAAATCTTAGATTTAATCTTAGATTAAAAATAGAGATTTAATAATATTTATCTTTAACACATTCACTACAATCACTATTATTACATTCTTCTTTATCATTATTACAATCACTATCATACCCTATATGAAATATATTTTCATCTTCTTCTGTTCCTTCTGTTGAATATTCAAAATAGCGTTCTAATTGCGTCTTTTTGAGTCTTTCAAAATCTTCTTCTAACATTCTTATTCTATTTGTTAAGCTTTCATTATGCATTTCTAAATTACTTATTTTATTATATAATTCATTATCATTATAATTAATTTCATTAGATATATTTTTTAATTTATTCGGTAATTTTTCAGGGTCTTCAATTTTAATATATCCTAATAATTCGCTCATTGTAAATAATATTTTTAATTGAGTTCTTTTAATCTTTTTAATTTCTTCTTCCATATAATTTATTGTAGAAATTGTTTCATATCAATCATTATAGTATTTTCATTCATATCATTACTAAAAAAACCAAATTCAACAATCATTGCAAGTTTAATATTATTTCGTTGTGTTTCACTTTGGGGCGTTTCAAAATTATAAACAAATTGTTCTACTATAGAGGGCGCCTGTATTTCATTAATAATAGCTATTTTGATTTTTAGTACTGTTTGATACTCTTCACTATTAAGAATTTCATTTGTAAATAAATCTTTTATATATTGTTTAGATGTCATATAATAAAAAGGAGATTTAAAAATAATCTTTATAACGCAGTTGTTAGTAAGGTTCAAGAACCACAGTCGCATAAAAGAAAGATTCAGTAGCTGTAGTAGTTCTAACCACAAATATACTGTCGCCGGGGTATAAAATCTCACCAAGTGTAAAAGGTTGAACAATAATACTATTACTAAATCCAGCCCCCTGAAATAAAGATTTACTAAAGTTAAACTGGGTAGCATTTCGTTTATATACATTAAACACACTGGAAGTATTACCGTAAAAATAGAAATTTTTAATTGTACCTATATAACCATTAGGAATATATAGATAGCCATTATAATAATTTAATTGTGTTATAGCCCCCATAGCGTTATTCGTGGATCCTGATCCATATGATAATACACAATTTTCTAAATTAAAAGTTGCTGATGTCTCTATAAAATTCATAATCGCCATACACTGATTTACAGCTGGGGAGACGCTATTTGTTGGGACTGATGTCCATGTATTAGCTGGTAATGAAAAAGTAGCTCCTTCAATTAACGCTCCTGAATTATCAACATAATCATATTTTATCGTTTTAGCAACGGAACAAAACATATATGGATATTTAGCACCAAAACTCAAACTTCCTGAATGTAATGTCATAGCCGATCCATTAAACCCCATCATGCCGTTAGCCGTTAAGCCATATCCAGACCACACGTATGACTTATATTTAATGGGAATTGTATACACATTTAAACCTGTTCTAATATCACCGTTGCCATTGGATTTTTCATTTAATAAATATGTATTTACTGCTCTGTCAGAACCTCCAGAGGTAGAGGGAACGTTAGTTAAATGTATTGGCTCCGTGTTATTCGTTGATCTATCAACACAATACAAAGCTGAATTAGTATATAATCCGTTTTTATTAATAATTGAACCTTCACCGCCAGTTAAAGTGGATACATCAATAGTATTAACACCCCCCGCATCAGTTATTTTAATTGCCCCTGAAACTGGAATACTAGAATTAGTAATATTAGCACTAACACTACCACTTACAGGCTGTGTTGTTTGGAAAAAAGTGCCAGTAACTGGAATACTAGAATTAGTAATATTAGCAGAAACAGAACCACTAACCGGTTGAGTAGCTGGAAAATTAGAAACAGAAACAGAACCACTAACCGGTTGAGTAGCTGGAAAATTACTAACATTAACGTCTAATGATTGTTTAGCCCCATTAAGTGTAGATGTCAGATCAGTTCCCGCCCCGTCTTGCAGCGCACTATGCACATTTAAAACACCATTAGCATCACTTTTTAAATGATGCCATGTAGTCGAATTACTAGAAGCATAACAATGAACGTCAATTGAACTATTAGTTACGTTTGCACTGACTGTGCCACTAACCGGTTGAGTAGCTGGAAAATTAGAAACAGAAACAGAACCACTAACGGGTTGAGTAGCTGGAAAATTACCAACATTAACAGATCCACTAACAGGTTGAGTAGCTGGAAAATTACCAACATTAACAGAGCCACTTACAGTTTGAGTAGCTGGAAAATTAGAAACAGAAACAGAACCACTAATAGGCTGAGTAGCTGGAAAATTACTAACAGAAACATCTTGAGTAGATGGAAAGTTAGAAACAGAAACAGCACCACTTACAGCTTGAGTAGATGGAAAATTACCAACATTAACAGAGCCGCTTACAGTTTGAGTAGCTGGGAAATTACCAACATTAACAGATCCACTAACAGGTTGAGTAGCTGGAAAATTAGAAACAGAAACAGAACCACTAACCGGTTGAGTAGCTGGAAAGTTAGAAACAGAAACAGAGCCACTAACCGGTTGAGTAGCTGGAAAATTACTAACAGAAACATCTTGAGTAGATGGAAAATTAGAAACAGAAACAGCACCACTTACAGCTTGAGTAGCTGGAAAATTACCAACATTAACAGAGCCACTAATAGGCTGAGTAGATGGAAAGTTAGAAACACTAACACTTCCGCTTATAGGCTGTGTTGCTGGAAAATTACCAACAGAAACAGACCCCACGATATCTAATTTACCAGCACTGTTTACAACGACAGGTCTTTCAGTTGTTCCATCTATACCTTTAATTAAAACAGAACTAACATTAACATCTCCAGCGGTCATTAATGGTTGTTCTTTCATTTTAGTTAATAAATTAAATGACGTATAATTACTCCCGCTTAAATTATCCCATTTAATATAAAAGAATAAACCTCTTAATGTAACCTCTTGGAAAACATCATTTGTTGTAAAATTAAAAACATCACCGTAATCATTATAAGTAATACCATCATTACTATGAAAAACAGTTAATCGACCAGAAACCCCACCATATAAACATGATACATTAATTGAATTATATTTAGGTTCAAATTTAAAAGCTTTACCAATGAAACTGTTATTATTATTTAAGATAACTTTACTTGAATTATTTTCAACTATAGACATTAATATAATATATATAATTTAATTTATATAATTAATAATCTCCAGATAATTATATGAAGTTAGTAAGATTACAATCAGAAAATCAATTAAATGAAACTCAATTTACAAACAATCTGGCAATCAGCTTAAATTTACCTATTGATTCAAAAGTGGCGCTTAAATCATTATCTATTGAATTTGATACACCACCAATTGTTATTAATTCAACAAATAATACTATAACCTTTTCAACATCAGCACAGCAACCATTAACAACTGTAAGAACAATAACAATCCCCTCAGGCGAATATTCAAGTCAAACACTTTTAAAAATGATCCAGCGTTTATTGAACGCTGTTATACAATCATCAGAAACTAATTCAGATTCAGGTTTCGAATGGTTATGTAATATGACTGATGATAAATCACATATTGCATTTAAAAGATCAGAAGTCGAAACATTAACAGGTGCTACATCAAATCAAATTAATATGACATATGCAAACCCCCAATTTTTCAAATCATCAGGTGATACAAATACATATGACGCATCATTAATGGCTAATAAAAATATTAACCACGGTTCATGGTATCTTGAAATGACATTACAATTACAATCAGGTCAAACAGCAACCATTGCAAACTCTCAATGGATATGGGGTGTGTTTGATATTAACAGTCAATTTGAAACAGGAGAAAGCAATTTATTACAACAGATGTATGTAGGTTTTTCAAGATCTTCAAATGGTAAATATAATATAAAAAAGAATATGGCAATGACTGAATTAAATGTATTAATAGAAGAAGGTGATAAAATATCTATTAGTAAAGTATTAGTAAGTGGAACGCAATCAAAAGTTGTTTACTCTATTACTAAAGGAGCAACCAAAACAGATTATGACGGTGATACTATATCATCAACAACCCCAGTTATATTTATAGGTGATGGATCATTTTATGAATTACTTAAAATCGGTAATAATACAGGTAAGATTGCTTTTACTGCTATCAAACAAACACCAACAGGCGAGGTCATTGATACAAACGGTGTATACACTCAAATAGAAGCTGTCCCAACCGTTTTATTAAATGAAAACTTGACAACCGTCAGCGCATCAACTGTTACTATTAATTTACAAACAGAAAGTTTAAGACAGATGCTCGGCTATGATACAAAGATAATGCAAAAACACGCAATCAGCCATGATTTCATATCTAATTCACTTATATCATCAAACATATTCACGGACGATTTAGTTATTGAAATACCAGAACTTATGTTAGATGGTTACGACCACGGCGCCCGCCAATCTAAAAATATAATTATGGTTTTAACTACATCAGAACTCCTACGCTCTATTAGAAGCATCGGGCTTAATCGTTATGAACTCAGTTATAATGAACAAGCAACATATTTATTTATTAGTCTTAAAAACAAACAGACAACTGTGTCAGCTCCTCAATTATCTATAAGATGCACTATTAACAATAGAACACTCCCCCTCACTTGTAATATGAGCGCGCTTATATTATTCAAAGATCAGGATGATTAATAATCTTAAGATTAAAACATATAAAAAACTTTTTAATTTATATTATAATTATATAGAAATGCTTTTTAATTGCGATAAATGTAACTATGAAACTAATAATAAACATTCTTATAATCTCCATTTGAAAACAAAGAAACACAACCAAGAAAAGAAAAATAATAAGACTGATGATCTAGAATATATGAAGAACTACATGAATAATTATTATAAATTAAAAAATGAAATTATTAAATGCGAATGTGGTAGAGATATTAAACAATACACTAAATATACTCATGTTAAAACTAATATTCATAAAGAATTATTAAAAAATAAAAATTAATTAATTATCCATATTATAATATATATATATATAATATGGATTCAATAGGTAATGTTATAGATAAACTTAAATTGATTGCTTATCAATCAATGCCAATAAAAGGAACTTATATTAAAACACTTAAGCAAGAGGATATATTCGAAGAACCAATCCAAAAAACAACAGAATTAAAAAGAGTTAATATTGGTAATCAATCAATATTGGTTCCTATCATTAAAGAAGAAATAGTTAAACCTACGTTATCAGATGATATTGTTATGAAACTATTATCAAAAATTAAAGATGTAAAATCACGCCAGATTTTAGAAACATATAAACAACAAGAAAATATAAATAAGCCTCCAGTATTTCCACAATTACCGGAAGAAAAACAACAAGAAATAAGAACAACAGCAATGGATAACGAAGGAGATGATCCCGAATTATTAAAAGAACGTAAAACAGAATTAGTTAAAAAGGCAAAAGATTTAAAAACATCAAATGATTATTTACAGTTTTTAGATCAAGAAAAAATCGCAGAGTTTCAAAGTGATTTGAAAAAAAATAAAATGTCAAGTGTTCTTGGTGGATTTAATAGATCATTAAAATTAGTAAAAGATAAATTATCCAGTATTGATGCTAGAGAGAAATATAAAATAGAAAAAGCTGAAAGAGATAAACAAGAGGCTGAAAAGAAAAGACTTGCTGATGAAGAGAAAGAAAGAAAACGTAAAGCTAAACAAGAAGCAGACGCAACCGCATTATTATTAAAACAACAACAAGAACAACAAGCCAAACTTGCAGAACAAAATGAAGCAGCACTTAAAGCACAACAAGCTAAAACAGCCTTAGAATTATCTACAGCAACATCAACAGCATCCGCAGCACAAGAAGATATAGAGGCAAGAAAGAAAGCAGCAAAAATAAAAGAATTAAGAGAACTAGAAGTAGAACACGCACGGGCAGAATCAGAGGCACAGATAAGAAAGAAACATTTAACTGAAGCTCAACAATTAGTTGCAACATCTCAACCACCAGAAGAAGTGCTCGTAACACCAACACCAGCAGCCGCAGCACCAGTAGCCGCAGAACCAGCCGCAGAACCTTCCACACCTTCACCAAAGAAGAAGAAGAAAAAAGCAGCAGCAGCAGCAGAAGTTGAGCCACCAACCCCACCCACTCCACCAACACCACCAAAGAACCCAGTAGGAAGACCACCCAAACAAAAGAAATAAATTAACTTCTTACATAATCATTTATCTCTGTCTTAATACTATGACCCATTATTCTTGACAGATACTTAATCTTTTCAACTGGATATATGGAACTTAAAACAATCTTTCTAATTAATGACGAGGAGATAGTATTGCCAGTGCCATCAAATACACGATTTAAAAATCTAGTATAATCATTTCTACTTAATTTTCTACCCTTACTATCATATAATAACCAATGATGATAATCAACATCTTCAAAATATAGTTTACTTGCTTGATAATATTTAATAAATAATTTAACTAACTCATGATCATCAACAGTAAAATCTATTACACCATTTGTCTTTTTAGTTTTATAATTATTTAATATACATTTCATTGTATTCTTTTTTCTATCAATAACAAAATAATTAATTTCGTCATCGTGTTTAATTTTATTATATTCATCAGTATAATAAATTTGAGTATCACTTATTTCATTTCTCAAAGGAAATTCTAAATGGAAAGCTCCGCATAGATAAAGTTGATAGGCATGAATATCTTTAAACGTTTCTATCTTCTTTGGTAACTTATCTTCCATATTATCTAAATATTCTTTTAATTCATCTATGGTTAATATATTATCTTTCTCTTTTTCCGTCCATTTCATTTTATGTTTTTCTCTATCTATCTTTGATGACAACATATCAACCTTATCTGAATATTTACTTACAATCTTTTTATCAACACCAGATGCTAATAAGAAAGTAATGATAGATGATAGTTTATTCTTATAAGTATTTTTAGAGTATTCTTTTTTGTCAAATAAGCTGATGATATTATCATAATCTTTGAGGACAGCTAAATCAAATGAACCGGAAGGCTCACCTAAATCTTTATATATTTTTTCAATGTTCTGAGCATAAACTTTAACGGAACTATCCGTCGCTGAGGGATTATATTCCCTAATTATTTTAAATAAATGATCGTGAGGTTCGTATTTAGTTTTTTTAGGCATTTTATATACATTAAATGAGAAAATAATAATAAATTAATAATAAATATATAATAAAAGTTATAGATTTAAACATAAAAAACGTTTTTTATGTATCTTTATATAACATTTATTATAGATTTATTAATAAAATCATATAAAATAACTTTTATTTTATATAATTTATTCATTTTAGTTCATATTGCCGGCTCTTTTGAACTATCAATTCGTGGAGGAGGACTACTTGGGGGGCTCTTACAATCAACCTCACATATTGGATTGATACATCTTCTTATTTTCAATCCACCTATAAAACTACCTATCGCTGCTATAATTCCAATTACTGCTGCCGCAACTATTCCGGGATCAACCATATATAATTATATATATTATTTTTTCTTTTCTTCTATTGGCGGTATTGGTTTCTCTTTAGTGATTTGTAAATATATTGTGCTGTTCTCTCCTAGTTCTCCGGCTGGTTCTTTTGTAACTGGATTTAATATTCTAATCTTACAACTTGATAATTGCGCCGCCTCTCCTTGATGTTGATATATATAAGAATCTGGACCCATTGACATTACGAAACTATCACCGCTTAAATAAAATGTTCCTATGATTGCTTTAATTTGATAATTCTTTTCATCATTATAATATTCATTATTATAACTGGTAATTAATTCTATTAAATAATGCCCAGCGTTTTTAGTTGAGGATATGGGAGGATTAGAAAATTTAATAGTTTCTGTTGTTGTTGATGTTTGGAAATCATAGACGTCTTGAACTCCTCCTACTCCGTAAGGTATTTCATAAGTCATTTGATATGAATATAAATTAAAGGCAGCACCCTTACTACCTTGAATAGGAGATACTGACGCTGAATATGTTAATGATTGTAATGTAACTTTATTTCTGGTTGTATATTGTAAGAACTGAGAATAGGGGAAAGGTTCATAAGTATGATTAATCATTGTATTTGATTGTTTGAAAAACTCTTTTACATATGGCGAGACTATATCTTCATACTTTAATCCTAATGATTGGAAGAATGAATCATTATTAAAATCATTTGATAAATTAGTAAAGGTATCAACAAATAATATCCCACTATGAGCATTTAAATAAACTACTTTATTATTAGATGCTGCATCATTGATTGATTGAGCGTATAAACCTACAGCCTCATTACCTGCATTTAATATTGGAGAGTGTGCGTATTGAAATGAGAATCTGTTATCTCCGTTATTATCATTATAAACGAAAGCAACTTCGCTTGCTCCTATTGTTGTCCCCTTATATAAATAAAATACAGTATTCGTATATAATGTATGTTGATCTATTATTGAATCATTACCCCATCCTGTCCCAGTCATTGGAAAGATGCCGTAATAAGGAGAGGGGTATGTATTATAATAAGATAATTCACAAAGAGGCATTAAAAATCCTTGAGTATATGTTCCAGAACCATCTTTATACATCATTGAACCATTAAATACTGGTTGTTCTCCTGAAACATAAGCACAAGCATTGATTGGCTTTTGTAATGATGTAACTAAATTAGGAACTCTTTGAGATGTTCTATTAAATGAATTAAATGAACCGTCGGGGTTAAATATAGGATAAATAGATGGGTCACAATCCATATAAGATGTATTACCTACTGGCTCACTGTTTGTTTCAGTATTAACAGATTGTAATTGACGGGTTATATATTCAGCAAGATTTGCACGTTCATATATTCCTGCTGGAATAGTTATTATTAATTGATCTATTACTGGTCTGCCGTAATATTTAGGAGCTTGACTTGAATTCAAATTAGCATTACATAATACATATGGCATTCCATCTGGTTTCATTACAGCTTCTTCATAATTGTAAATACTATAACCATTATTGTTAAACCAATGAATATAATATAAGGTCCATTCTACATCTTTTTCAATCAATATAGAATTATTATCAATTAATCGTGTATCAACAAATGCTTGTTTAATCATAACATAATCGCCGTTCTCAATTTTTTGAGGCGTTGATAATGTATTAGTCCATTCAGCATTACTGGGGGCATCTTTACTAGTATATCTAGATAATTCAATTATTTTTGATTCCATTAATAAAAGGGAGATTTATTTTTTACAAAGTAAAAATAAATCTTATCCCTTTTAAAGTTTCTTTGGATAGGCTTGAAAAACAAAGTTTTTCAATCCCCAAAGAAATAATATATAAAATAAATTATATTTTAATAATTTGTTTTATATATATAAATTTAGAGATATGCTTTAAGACCGTCTTTGAGAACACATTTAACCTCAGCAATGCAAGATATAACAAGATTGCTTGCGAGAGATGGGTATTCAGTATTATCATCAGATGAGCGACGGTAGGTGAGGGCGAGTTCTTTTGATATGCGACCTCCAATCTCAGCACATCCGTATGAGGCATAACCATTGAGACGAGTGCTTGCAAGTTCAATAAGAGGAGATTGAACACTATGAACATGAGCGAGAGTTGAGAAAACGGTTGACCCGAATGAATCAGCGAGTAATGAGGCTTTAGTGGCGTTGTTATTTACATTACGGAATGTGAGGATAGATTTACCATCAACGCTTATATTAAAGTTTTCTTTAGCCATGGGGGTTGATTGATAGACACCGAATAAATTATATAATTCTTCCATATCAATACCTGGTGTGCCTTGAGTGAGTGATGAGGGGGTATTGACTAAAAAGAGACGACCGACAACATGATTATTAAATGCATTAGAACGGACTTCATATTGTTGATTGGTATCGCTTGCTCCAATAGCTGGTATAGAGAATTGGTCTAATACCCACATACGGAAGGGCACGTCATTAGGTTGTTGATAGCTTTCATCATTGATTGTTTCATAACTGAGATAGGGTGCGAGATATTCAATGGTTGTTGCTGGGACGAGTGGGTCAACTGGAACAGTGCATTTGGCGACATCAGTTTCCCAATCGATTATAATTTCGAGAGAGTCAGTGATAACACCGATGTTGTTAATGAGATCAGAGTATACTGATAATTTTAATGAGTATTTTTTATCTTGGACTGATTCACGTTCAAGTGATAAAAATTTAGTTGTAGGGTCGTATTTAACATTATTACCTGAACCAAATAAAACACTATTAATGCCTACTTGTTTTTCATTATCACCCATTTGAGCAATAATGAGTGGTAGCATTTGTTGAGCGTTCCAAATATCGACAAGACGGTTATTTAAACGGACTTGAACTTTTTTAATTAAACCGTAAGCACCAACAAGAGCTGGGAAATAACTGTGTTGATCTAAAACTACACCTAAATCTAAAATTTTTATTGAGGGTCCAAAGATACGTTTTCCTCCTGGGATAGTCCAACGTGTTTGAACATTTGAATGACTAGAGGGTTTGTCGTAAAAAATTTGAGTTAATGACATTATTATATATATTAATCTTAGATTTAATTTATATAATATATTTATAATCCTTAGATTTATAAATATATTATTAATATTTTTATTTAACTTAAAGTATTAATTTCCCGATGGTATAACAGAACATACGGTAGGCATCGGCGGGGGCTTCTTTTAATGATATTTGGAATGACACACGGCTGTTGGAATCAACGCCGCCGTGAAGATGAACACCGACACCATAACCTGTTTTTAAACTATTATTTAATTTAGCATATGTGAGACCGTGTTTCTTAACAACCATTTCGTCTCCAAGATGGATATATGGTTTCCACGAAAGAAGATAATTATAGAGGATTTCACTTGTTTGTTTCATTAATGGATATTGAAGGACATTGTCTTGACCGTTAATTTTAAATTCCATAAATTCAATCTGTTCTGTAATAGCTTCAGTTGATAAGTAATCCCATGCAGCATTATTGTATGCACTGTCATGACCAGCCTTTAAGAAGGAGCATATTACAGTGTCAAAAGCATGAGCTGGGGTGAATTCAATAGTTGAGAATCTGTTGAGAATTGTTGGAATATGGTCGTTTGATTTGCTTTCAAGAATAATAGCACCTGAGGTTGCTTGTTCTGGTTCTGATAAGAAACGAACTTCTAAATTTTTAAGTGCATATGTATATATACCTTGAGTGTCAGCCTTTGAGATTAAACCGATTTTTGTGTTATCTTGGAAAATAATTGAGATTTCAATTTCTCCAGTGCGAGAATGAGGAAGAGGAACTACTGAGCTATTGACACATATATCTAAATCAATTGAGAAAGGTAATTCGCTGGCATTAGCATCAAGAGGGAATTTCATACCTTGTGTTAAGCATACTTTAGAATCAACAGCAGCGCCTGTGTAAGCATCGTTAGAAAAAGCCATTAACTCGAGCATAGCATCAGATGATGTTCCGTGGTCTAATTGGTAGTATCTTGCTTCATTCTTCATAGCAACGAAACGACCATATTCATTGATTGTTTCCACTACGGACCCTTGAAATTTACTTGAGATTTGACGAATAACACCACTGAATCCAGCATTAGGGTTGAGTGTGAGTTTATCAGCTGCTGTTACTTTATCAGTTCCTGCGGCGTCTCTCCATAATTGCATAATACCATTAAGACGGACTGTGTGGGGGCGTATTTGCTGTCCAGTGTGATTGATTTTAAAAACACAACGATCATTTGCCTTCCAGCCTGAACTGGGCTCAACTGATGTGGGTAAAACTAAATTGTAAAGATTAGTAGACATTATATATATATTAAAAAGGAGATTTTAATATATAAATAATTAAATTATTATTATTATTATAATATTTTTTAAACTTCACACCATTTTTCAAAAAAGATGTAAACCATTTTCTGGGGGGTTACATCTCCATCAGCGGCGACGAGCTCTACTTTAACGTCTTTGTCTTGCTCGTTCATATCTAATACATGAGGTTCACCTTTCATTAAACTATGGAAGAGCTTACCAACAAATAATGATGGAGAAAACTCTGCGCTTATTTCTGTGTCTTTATAACCCTTTAATGATGATGGTTTGTAATATTCAGTATTTTCAAATACTCTAATCATATTGTCATTATGGATGGCTGATGTTGAATCAACATAGATTGATGTGAGGGGGACATTATCAACAGATATTTGATAATCTTTTAATGTTCCTCTTTCAGAAAAGAGGTTAGTTGCGTTTGGAGTTAACACAAATACATTATAAGCGTTTTGTTTAGCCTTAGCTGTATACATAAAACGATTGAGACCTCCTACCATTGATACATTGACGGATTCAAAATCACAAACAAGCATTTTAGCTGGAGCACTCATGGGGACTGAACGACGATAAACAACCATATGAGCATTCTTAAGAGACCAAGCATCAGTAACATTTGTATAAAGTGGAACTACTGAAATATTGAATACAACACCATTAGCGGGAACAGTTATTGATGAATTGAGAGTTACTGTTGAGATAGTTGTTCCTGATGAATAGGCAATAGATGAAACATTAACATAGTTATCAACTGTTGCAACAACGCCAGATGCTGATGCGATCATATATTCTAATTTAACTTTAGTATTAACATATAAATCAGCAACAGTTGCGGGAGTTGTAAGAGTAATAGTTGATCCTGTGGTTGTTAAATTATTAAACTTAAGTGATGCGGCGTTTGCCCCGACAGCTTTAATACTAATTGAGGTTGCGGCATTGACAGCATCAAGAACTGCTGAAAGAGTGATAGAGCCGGGGGTTGATCCTGCATCATTTACTTTTGAGCTTACTGTTCTTGAAACGCATTGTTGAACTGAATTTGATACAAATTCAACGATAACCTGTTGACCTACCGTAAAATTAGCGACGGTTCCTAAGGCTGTTGCGGGTATAATTGCGACATTATTGGCAACATTGTTAAATGCGTAAGCATTAGAGATTGTAGATGATTGACCAGTATAGGCATTAACACCAACGGCACGTTGAAAGACATTGTATTGTGGTTCTAAGAGATAACGGAATTGCATATCATCTTTTTGAGCGAGTAAATCACTATGTCCAACTGTTCCGGGATATAAGAGACTGAGGGGGCATTTAACAACAGCATATGGGGTATCTTGGTATGTGTTATTAAAGACTGAGAGAACTTCATTATCAGTTTGTGTGGTTTTACCCTTACCATCATAAAGGGCATCGGCAGTTACTGAGTTTTTACCTTTTGACCAATATTCAAGATTGTTTGAAAGCATATTAACATACATGAGGTCAGCGACTGTTCTGTTAGCTTCTGATAATTTAGCACTACGGAAAAGAGCACTTGGGTTGTAATAAAGACCATCTTGACCGAGAACGACATTATGATAATCAGTAATATTATCTAAAGTTAATTCTAATTCAACGTATGAGGATGCCATATCAATTTGCCCTTGTTCATTATAAACATCGAAAAATAATTGATTGTTGTAGCGATTAAGGGGAAAAGCCACACGAGACATAATTTTTTGGATTTTGCCAGACATTATATATATATAATAAATTATATAATATTTTTTATTATATAATTAATTCTAAACAATATTAATATGAATAATGATAATATAAATTATTTCGGATCAGTTGATAAGAAAGAAAAAGAGAAAAAGAAAACTATGAAAGATATTTTTATAATAAAATCTAAACCTAAAAAAACCAAAGGTTATTAATATTAATTTTTATTTGTTAGCGTTACAAACTTCTCTATAGCAGTCATTGCATAATAAAACATCATAGTCAGTAGGTTTAATAACAAAATCCATTTTAACTTTATTACATCTTGAGCATTTACCTTGAAACATATATAATATATAATATATTTTATTTTATATATTTTTTAAATTAAAATTACTTAGCCCATAAAAGTTTAGTAAAATTATGATATAATTTCATGTCTCTATGATTGGCGTAAAGAAAGTTATATTTTTCTTCTGTTGCTTCGTGGTAATATTCCATAAAGTCCTTAAACTGTGACCCTATATCATCATAGAAGGCTTTTAAATCAGCATTATTATATAATTTGAATATTACGTAAGCAGCAGTATTTTTTCTTAGTTTTGTGGGTACCCCTATATATGACTGGGAAGATAATATAAAACTTAAATTATAATGGCGGGAAACTGTGGGGAGTTTATCAAGAACTGTATTATTTTTAAAATATGAGATCATATCATCTAATACAACTAATATATGAGGGCATTCTTTATCTTTCATTTTTAATTTCTTTTGTTCGTCAATTATATCTTTTAATATTATATCTATTTTATCTAAATCTTCATCTTCATGAATCTTAATAATTTCGTCATCTTCTGCGATTGATTTTAACGTGCTGTCTATAAATACGGTTGGGCTGATGAAGTATATTTCATCAAACATGTCTTTATAAAAATTAATATTTAATAATAAGTTGACAATTAGCACTGATTTGCCCGATTTGGTCGGTGCTAATAAAAGTTGAGTAAAAGGAGGTTCTAATAAAACTGGGTTTACATTGAATGTTTTTTGTGTATCTACTTTTTTAACTGGTAAAATTTTTAATAATTCAGACATATTAATATATAATATATTATATATAAATAATGTCTCAATTATTGTCTTATTTGGATGAAAACGCACAATTTCAAAATTTTCTACAAGGTAAAAAAGAACTCGCACAAGAGGTAGCCGCTGAGAAAAAAGGACAAATTGAAGGGGGTTTGGAATCATTAACCCTTGCAGGTGGTCCTTTATTAGAAAAAGTAGGAGCTGGTGTTAAAAAAGCAATGGATTTATATACAAAAGGCTCTCAGGCTGTTGGTAAATTTAAAGCTGTTGGTGAAAAGTTAGATGTCGCAGCAACTAAGGCAGAAGAAGAAGGTGGTGATCTTTTTTCAAGAATAGGTAGTGGGATTTCTGGCGCCGTTGAAAGTAAAGTAACTGGTGCAGTTAATGATTTAAGAAGTGTATTAAAAGGTAAAATATCATCGTTAGATGAAATAAGTAGTAATGCTAGTTCTAATGTAAGTAAAATTGGAACTAATATGAGTAAAAGAATGCAGATGAGTGAATTTGAAAGAGACCCTGAAAGTGAGTTAGGTGCTTTAAATGAAAATAAAGGATTAGTTAATAGTGTTAGAAGTATTTTCAGAGAAAGCGGGGAAAGGGCTACAACAACCGCTCAAGAAAGTATGATGGGTGCCCGTGGATTGGCTCAAGAAGGAGCAGCTGAAGCAATGAAAGTTGGTCAAGAGGCTGTATCTGAGATTTCCTCTAAAGCATCAACAATGGCTGCTGAAGTTGGATCTAAAGCAGCTGCGGCTGCTGGTGAGGCTGCAGCTGAAGCAGTGGGTGAAGGAGTTGCTGGTGCAGTTAGTGAAGCAATACCTGTTGTTGGTGAGTTGGCTATGGTTGGTATGGGTATATATGATATATTCAAAGGCACTCATGAAAAAACGCCAGTTCAAGCAATGATGGCTAGACCTGTGTATAATGCTGGGCTGTGATTATAAGAAATTATTACCAATTAAATTGTGTTTAGTTGCATATTTCATTGTTGGTATATAATATTTAGGTCTGGCTGGTGCGACTGGTTGTTGTGCTACGGGCGCTACGGGTGATACGGGTGCAACGGGCGCAACGGGTTCTACGGGCGCTACGGGCGCTACGGGGGCAGGTGGTTCCATTGACTTAGGTTGGGGTTTCTCAACCTTTGGACCTTGAATCTCTTCTTTAGGTGGATTATATTGTCTGTGTTGTTTAATTTTTTGAATTTTATCTTCTAATGATTGTTCATTAAATTTTTCTTTTGCGGCTCTCTTTTCTTCCTTTTCTTCCTTCTTTTCACTAGATTTGATTTGACCAATGTTCTTTTTAAGTTCTCTGACCTCTTTAGACTTTTGACGGGCTAGTTCTAAACGCTCCCGAAGTTTCTGTTTTTGTTCTTCTGAATAAAAGCGCTTTTGTTTAGTTTTTTCGGGGGTTGCTGTGGGTGCTGGTAATTTCTTTAAACTATCATCTTTTGTCTGTGATTCCATTAACTCCTCTGCTCTTTGTATAAGACGTTTTAAATAATCATCTTCAGTTGACATATATATAATAAACTATATTTTATATATTTAATTTAAAACTTTAATTTATTTTTTGTAAAAAATTTGATGATTTTATAATATGTTGTTATCTT
>JACCEB010607558.1_pt1 | contig 21223 bp, 17 predicted proteins | sample 7454761 | NCBI WGS metagenome assembly JACCEB01 (sample SAMN15323454, study PRJNA562643) | freshwater metagenome | isolation source: river surface water | place: USA:Blue River Watershed | collected 2017-08-18 | reverse complement strand
GGTAGCAGTTAGCAGTAGTAATTTCATACCCGCTGCGTATTTTAGCACAAATTCTAAATACGGGGTCAGCTGGCGACCGGCTGCAGTGTCTTCTAACTCCGTTTCACCACCAGGCATGTCGGCTTCTTCGTCTGGAATTTGCGAAATATCCACTCCAGGCAACTCGCGCAAATTGTGGGCTTCGTCAATAATTAGTAAGCGATTATTGAAATACGCTTGAATATTGCGCACTTGCATGGCCTTATTAGACCCCATTTCGCGCTTGATTTTGTTCTTGAACTCCTGGTACCCGAAAAACTCGTAGCGACGGGCTATGGCTCGCTCAGCGGCCTTCTTGATTTTTGCCGCATCACGCTCATAGAGCGTATCCGTGAGCTCCATATATGTAGAACCCGTACATTGCGCACCAAAGTTCGGCGTCTTCTCATCCACACCAATACGGACCTTGCCAATATTAAACAGTGTGGATTTGAAGCCGTCACGAATGGCTTTGGGGGCAACAATAATGACTTGGCGGCGACTGTCACGGCTGACCGACGGATACATATTGAGCCAATTCTCAGCCACTTGTACGGCTGCACACGTCTTACCAACACCAACCCCGTGATATAGCAGGGCCGACATATAAGGACTCTTAGGGCTGAGGAAATTGGCCGCAAAGCGCTGCACAGGCGTTACCTCAAACTCGTCTGTACAAGGGTCAATAGATGGCTCCCACGTCGTCTGACGGCTGTCGGCGAACTCCTGACGGGCCATTAGCTTTGTCAGGAACAGTGGGTCACGGGCAATGAACTGCCCACGACCATCGGACCCAAATCCAGAATCGGGATAAGCACCTGTCGTGCGACCAGCGACATCATCGGCTTCGGACGGAAAGAGTCCACGTCGCTTCAATTCGGCCAGCAACTCATTGCGATATTCAAAATATGCCACTGCATCTTCCAGTTGCGTTTCAGATGTGATAATGGGAGGAGCTGCCTCCCACATCCGTAATAGCTCATCCGGTGGCGTATTTGATGTTATGTCTATTGGTTCAAAGTCCATCTATTGTTTCGCGTACTTAATTGTTTAAACAGACGGTCGCGCGCCCACGCCATTAAATAAACGCCGGCGTAAAACTCCGTAATACAGCACTAGCCCGCAGTAAAACCTCACGCTTTTCCACACTCTCCGCCCTAATAGCCGCCAGTGCGTCTTCTAAATTAAACCAGCCAATGTCCCCGATTTCTCGTGGCATATGTGGATGGTCCTTCAACATTTCCAGCTCCACATCCGCATCCACTTGTGCCAAGTAGTATTTCTGGCAATAATGGACATGATTGTCCCCATAATAGGTTTCACATATGGGGTCCATATTTTCTACTACACGTAGCTTCTCTCGCCCAAGTCCAGTCTCCTCTTCAAACTCACGAATGGCACATGCCAAATCACTCTCCTTTGGGTTCCGTCGGCCTTTTGGAAATCCCCACTCGGGTGTTGTCCATGTGCTTGTCGTTTCATCCAAATACTGATGCAACGGCTCTACACCACTATCATCAGGGGTTTTCAGTATGTCAAACCGTGCCTTGGAATACTCAAAATCGGCCCTGTAATTGCGCGCCGATGTCGACCCCCATACACGCTGCCACATATCTTCAAATGTGGTTGTGCGTAGAAACTCCCGCTCTTCGCACGTCATTTTGCCCAGCATTTGCTTAATATATGCCGGGTCACGTGTATCATACTTGCCCCGTACAAACTCCACAAATCGCAATGACTCTTTGCGACGTACTAAAATAAACTCCAGGCCACCCGTTGTCTCCATCCCATTGATACTGCGGGTCGCCTGCAAACCACGTGCCAGTGACCATTGTGGGTTTTTCACGCGATATGCAATAATCCCATAGCTATTTACCGGGGACGTACAATAACGGTACGAATGGCCTGTGAGCCCACAATTTGTACAAGTGCTTCCAATATGAAATGCAGTGTTGTAACTGTAAAAATCGTTTTGGGGTAGGCCAGTACCTCCGCCTTTGTATTTTACTTTTCCGCCACTATTACGACTATAGTCATACATACTTATCTACTTAAGAGGTGGCAGCCCTTAGACCAAGGCCAGCGGGTGGGACAAGTAGGCCGCGTTTGCGTCCCACCGAATGGCGTAAGCAAGAACTCGCACACCAGCCCTAATAGCATCTGCTACAGCCGCTTTGTAGGTCTTGTCTAAGGATGACGCCGTGAAGCGGTCAATGTCAGTACGCATACTGAGGTATAGCATAACACACTCTGTTTCCCCTGCACGAGCTAACGCCGTCAGCCCTTGGGCATGCTTAATTGCCCGCTCAGAAATCACGCCTTCTTTGCGAATGGTTCCGTGGGGAAAGATGGCCATTTTGGGCCCGGTTGTCCTTGCCGCCGCCAATGCCTTTGCCCTATCACGCGGCCGGCAATCCACGTAGTCCGCAATAGGAGCAGACTTGACTTCTATAATAGCCCGCCGTCCATTGGTCAGCCGACCCGCGAAATCAAACCGGCTATCCCCCACTGTCACTTCGCGCGCCAGCTCGGCCAGTCCAGGGATGACTACGCCACTTCGTAAAAGTCCCTCCGCGACCTCATTGGCCACCGTCGGATGCGCACAAATCCGCGTTCCGTCAGCCAGCTCCACCAAATAGATTGTATATTTACTCACGGTTTTTCCACCGCCGGCACTCGGCATCACCCATACAAGTGCTCCTGGGGCAATTAGGCCGCAGCAGCCAAGGGCCGGCGTGTGGGCCATACAGATGGTCCCGTCTTCTGTGTGAATGTCGGCCAAGTAGGGCGACTTGTTTGTCCGCGATGGACGAGCTAGTACGGTAGCTCGTTGCAAGGCGCGTGGTAATGTGTAGAGAGGCGTGGGCTTGGTAGGTTGCATTGTGTTTGCACGGCATACACCGTCCGCCAATGTAACACTCAATTTTGGCCGCGGCTAGCCAAGTGTGCAAAACACCACACACCCTAATAGTAACAATGATAAGTGTCCCACCTCCAGTTTGGGGTCCATTTTTTTGGATGACAATTCACATAGTCGCCCTTGGATATCCACCCGATCCAACCTATACGGACAAGCGGTCCGCCAAGCAATTCTTTGAATCCCTTGCCAATCTGATTCCATGTCCACTGTGTCGCGAACATTACAAACAGCATATTACGCGCAATCCGATAACACCCCATTTAGACAACAATAAGGCGCTCTTTGAATGGACCGTGAAGCTTCACAACGAAGTCAATAAGACGCTCAACAAGCCCGAATGGACACGGGAAGAAGCGTTGGACTACATCAAGGAACTTGGTGCTCGCAAACGCTCGCCTATTTATACGTCCAAAGACATTGCCGACCGTAACTTGCGCAGTATCATAGAGGGCTTTGTGTATGGTGGCGTGGCAGTTGGTGCTGTTATGGGTGCATATATGTGGATGCGCGGCCGTGACTAAGGAAAATACCAACTACACAACAGAATATGAGCGACGTTGAGTCAAAGAAAAAAAGTACGCTAGCCACGGTGCTAACAGTTGGTATAATAGGGTTTATACTTGTTGTGTCTATTATACTTGTCAGACAGGCAAATACAGTTTCAGCAGGGTCTAGCGGATTCTTTGATAGACTTTCAGGTCTTTTCGGATCCAGTGACCCGTCATCGCCTAGCAAGGTCAAACCAATCCTTCTTACACTCCTAACAGTCGCCCTTATTGGGTTTATCATCCTTGTGATTGTCCATTTCACAATCCGCCCTATTTTCCGCTCAGGCAGTGCCGACCCTGGATTGATTCCCATTCCGACCCTCGGGTCTGATACTACGGGTCACTACTGGAAAGCAGCCTCCGCCCCACTTCAGAGCGCAGATACTGTCCTGACAGGAAACCAGTCAGGTACAATGGACTTCTCTTTAGCGGTAGATGTGCTCATTCATAATCCCAACGTGAAGTCTGCAGGAAATCGGCCAATCTTCTGGCGGTCTGATAAACAAGTTCCGGATTCTGCACTCAATATGCCAGAAGGGGCTAATATTGTACGGGAAATCGGCGTCTTCAACTTCGCCGCCTACTTGGCTCCCCAGACAAATGACCTCATTGTCAGTGTGTTGAATGGTCAGTCTGAGTTGGAAAGTGTAGTTGTACAGAATGTACCCACAGGAGAGCCGTTCCGCCTAGGTATTATCCTCACAGGCCTCTTCTTGGAGGTGTATATCAATGGAAAACTCTATCGCACTCGCAACCTCACCAGTCCGCCCCTTCCCGTTGTAGGGTCCTTTATGCCTCCTGGTGGGCCCTATGCAGATATGGCGGCGGTGCGGAACTTGCGCATATGGCGGGGTACGGTCCCACCGGCAAAGATGCGCTATTTGCCGGCACTTCCTGGGCGCTCAGAGTTCGGTGTTCCCACGGACCGTGCCGCAGATAGCGTGGAGCTCACACCAGGCTGCCCTGCTCCTACACCAACCCAAGATACTACCTCACCATCTCCCTTACAGTCTATGAAGAACGCAGCAGATGCTGCAACGTCCCTTACAAATACGGTTCAGGTGCCATCCGCAATTACAAATGCTACAATTGGTCTAGGGCGCTAGAAATTCCGCAGCCTTAGAGTAGAATTATGGAGATTACAACAACATATTATATAGGTTTTTTGATAATAGCCCTTCTTGTGGCTTACATTGTCATGGTGTTTCTAAAGTCGGGCACACCTGACCGCATGATGTCATTTGAGAAGGAAGATGGTACATTGGAATCCTCCAGCATTGTCCTAAATTCAGACGACACACGGCGCATGCTATTTGGCCAATCCGGTTCATCACTCGCCGTGTATGTGTTCCTAAAGGGTGTGGATAAGACAACCCGCGCAGACAATGAAGCCCCTATACTTTTCTCTATACCTGGAGTCTTAGAATTCCGTTATGGTTTTACTGCTGAGAACTCACTCGGGTCTAATACAGAACTTGTGGTATATACGACAAACACAAGTGCAACAGAGCCAACGCGTGAAGTCATCTCGGTTCCCAATTTCCCTGCCCAAAAGTGGATAGCGCTCACAATCCTCCGTGATGGTCGCCGCTTTGATGTGATGTACAACAATAAGGTGGTGGCAAGCAAGCGACTTGCGTATATGCCGGCCTACCGGTCCAGCCCCCTCACCTTTGGTGGGCCTGCAGTGTATGGTACATTTAGCCAGGGCCGCGTATTCAACTACAGACTTAGCTTGAGTGATGTACGGGCCGAGTTGGCACGGACGTCCAATACACGCTTTGCCTCCTCCACAGCCCCGACGCCTGAAAGTACCAGTTTCATATCTCCCTTGGATATCTTCCGTTGTCCCGGCGGAGTCTTCTGTGGAAAAGACACGCCACCCCCTAAAAGTCCCTTGCAAATGTGGGAGACACCCTATGCCTAGATTTGCTGACGATGTTTCTAGGAGCACAACAGAATGGACGCAGCAAACGCCGGCCAAGGGCTAAGGACAGTATTTAAATTGGTCTTTATCGTAGGGGCAGTAATAGCACTCTACTATCTTTACCAGTATCTTTTTGTACGAGCTGCAGAGAAGTCTGTTACAATCTTCCAGCCGGTGAAAAACGTGAATCAAGTACAGCCACTTATAAAGACAAGTGACACCTTCCCGCCTCTCTTGGAGGGTGGTGAGTACTCTGTGAGCTTCTGGATGTATGTGCAGAACTGGGGGGCTCGTGCTGGATACAATAAGCATATTCTCTCCATTGGGGCACCAAACAACGGCTTCTACACACTTGTGGTGTATTTGGGGGCAAACACCAATACCTTGCACATCCGCTTGCAGACGGGTGATGTCGCATCTGGTTCTGGTCCATCTGCAATACCGGCATTGTCTAACAAGAATGTGGCGGATATGTTTGCCCAGCCGGTTGTGGGAACACCACCGACATCGGCCGGCTTTGCATGTGATATCCCCAACGTTGAGCTCCAGCGCTGGACCCTTGTGAATATTGTGCTCAACGGGAACGCTGTGGATGTCTATATTGATGGTAAGCTCGCACGGTCAGTCGTGGCCCCGAGCTTCTACCGCGTGCCTTCTGGTGGATACCAGCTTACGGCACACGCGAGCGATGGCTTCGGTGGCTACATGTCCAACTTGCAACTCAGCAGTGTTGCAATGAACCCCGAGGAGGCGAATCGGATGTACCAGGCCGGCCCGGTTGGTATTTCATCCTTCTTGGAGTGGCTCAAGAGCTTCTTTGACCCGAACGCAATGGAGAACATGTTGTACCCGAAGATGAACTAGGGGGACAGAATGTCCCCCTTACCCCCCTCCCTACTGACGGCTTCGCCAGCAATGTATAGTAAAATTATTCAAAACTAGCTTTACAAGACTTTAGTCACACCCGTTACAAAACACCCATACTCCCCTAATAGCTCTTACTATTAGAGGAGTATAGGAACTCCTCTAATTTACGTATAAGTGTTAGATAGTATTATGGACTCTACAGGCCTACCTCAGTCATATCCGGCACAAGCGGTACTAGCGCTTGTTATATTGCTCGGCTTACACATCCTCTTCTTCCTCTTTGAATACACCTATCGTCTGATGCAGGGTATAGACAAAACAGAGACGGTCCTTATGGACTACACGCTGTCCAGTTCCAAGTCCAAGACATTTACGCAGGATCCCAGCGATGCCAACTCTAAGCAGCTCTACTTGTCCGACAATGAGCGTACTGGTGCAGAATTCACCTACTCCTTCTTCCTCTTTGTGGATCCCACTTGTTTCGGTACAGACGACGGGCTTCTTCACATCTTCCACAAGGGCTACAGCTTCCAGTACCCTCTGCTTGGTCCCGGTGTCTATATGCACAACAATAAGAACACCCTACGTGTCTATATGAACACATTTAGCACGTGGAACGCCTACGTAGATGTAGAAGATTTCCCTGTGAAGAAGTGGGTGCATGTGGCCCTTATTTGCCAGGAGAACGGTCTTGACGTGTTCATTAACGGAAATGTGGCAAAGCGCCTGAACTTCCAGAAGTCCGTGCCCTACCAGAACTACCAGAATCTCTACGTGTTCAACCGTCGGCGTGTGATGATTCGCGGCACCAACGGTCGCACTCCATCCCTAAATGAAGAGACGTTCAATGTGTTTGGTAGCATCGCGGGTCTTATCAGCAACCTCACATACCACAGCTATGCACTCAGCTACACGGAGCTCAATGACCTCCTCAATTCCGGTCCATCCAAGAAGGTGGAGAGTGACACCCAGGACCAGCCTCCTTACCTTACGGATGATTGGTGGGTTACCCATTAGGGGACGTTCCGTCCCCTATAACCCCTCTCTCCTGGATGGCTTCGCCAGCACAGCGCGTTGGGCCCTAGCTCTACAAACACCATTGAATGTTGTACTACGGTAATATTATGTATAGTTTAAAAAAACGAAGTATAATAGAACAGATGTTGTATACTGTTAATATTATTGATGGTGACGATGAACCTATTTTTATAGATGCTAATGGTAATATTACGAATGATGATAGTAATATAACTTTTTTAAATTATGATCAACTACATATATTATTAACTACACATCCCGAACTTATACGCGAAGACCTTGGTAATTTAACAATTATTGAATATAAAGAACACTATAACAACGAGAATTACAATGATCATACTCAAACGGGTAAATTTGTCACTATTGCCAGAGGTGAAGGTGATTATCCACCACTACATAGCATTTTATATGTAGTTGGTGATGGAACAGAGGATATGGAAGATGATCTGATATATACGGATGCTATTCTCAATGCATTGGCTTTTTTTAAAACAAAGACAAATACTTTTATTTATGGTGGCAGTCGGATCAGACGGCGCAGTCGGCGAGTAAATAAGACAAAGAAGGTTAAGAAATTCAGAAAATCCCGTAACCGCCGGTCACGCCGCTACAGAAAGTAATTTGATGTATAAGTGTAGCATTTATAGTATGTAGTTGTCATTGATTATGTTAATATAACTTTTATAGTAACATAATTTGCATTACTACAGCGTACTAATTTTTCACACTTGATTTCCGAAATTACGCAATCAAAAATACTCCCGCCGGTTCGCCGGCCAGCAGCCGGCGAAATTTCCAAAATCGTATTTCGTGATTTCTCCTGCATGTGAAATATTTCCGCGCACCTAGTTGTCCTATTGCAGGTTTTTTATTATTACCCGCTGGCGAAGCATATCAGGGGGAGGGGTCTTAGGGGGCTTTGCCCCCTAATAGGGGGCGTAAGCCCATCACTTAATACATCACTAAAAGCAGCTAAGTATGCCCGGTGGTGGAATGTATGCATTTGTGACTTACGGGTCTCAGAACGTGCTCTTGAGCGCGAACCCTGATATGACCTACTTTTACAAGGTCTTCCGCAAATATACGCACTACGCGGAAGAGTCGTTCTCTATAACATTTGACGGCCCCAATGAACTCAAATGGGACCAGAGCATTCAAATACGTGCAAAATTGCCCCGTTACACGGATTTGATACGTGATATGTATTTCGTTTTCACCCTTCCCGATATTTACAGCAAATACGTGGAATCCCGTCAGCCCTACCAGTATAATTTCGCGTGGGCCGAGTACATTGGCTGTCACATTATTCAAAGCGCTGCCATTTACATCGGCGGTAGTAAAATCCAGGAGTTTGACGGCACGTACATTGTGAGCAAGGCAAATGTTGATATGACAAATACGCAGTTTGAGAAATTCAAAGAGCTCGTCGGCCAAGTGCCTGAAATGTACGACCCTGCAAATGGACAATATACAGGTGGTCTCTCTAATCCTACAGTACAAGGGTCTTATCCGACAGTCTATCGTAACCCAAATGTCACAAGTCAGCTTAATCGCCCTTCCATCATGGGCCGCGACCTGTATGTACCGCTCCCTTTCTGGTTTAGTCAGGATCCTAGCCTCGCCTTGCCACTCTGCGCCTTACAGCTTCAAGAAGTCCAGCTCCAGATTGTGTTGCGCCCACTTCGCGAGCTCTATACAATCAACGACCCATCAGGTTACCCTGTTGCACCAGGATACCGCATGAATGCAACAGCAGCGGCCTACCAGAACAATGTTCCTACATATATACCTGACCCTACATATGATGTAAGCAATAATAATTTCTACATAAACAATTTCTTAACAGACATCGGATTTGACCTCCCCCCGAAAAATGAGTTGCCATACAATCCGCGCTTATACTGCACCTACGTGTATTTGACGGACGAAGAGCGAGTCGTATTTGCAACCAATGAGTTGAAATATTTGATTTACCAAAACAATTGGTATAATTTCCCCGCCGAGTACAAACGGAATTTCCTTCAGCTGGAAATCCACAATCCTATTACACGCCTCCTAATAGTACCTCGTCGCAGTGACTCCATACCATATCGTAATGCGGCCTACAATTACACAAACTGGGTGAATCCACGCAGGCCGCCATTTGTCGCCACACCAGGACTTACTACGCAACCAACCAACTACGCAACATCAGGCCTACTTGTACCTCAAGGGCAAAAGGAAATTGTCCGTGAGCTTCGTATTATTTGTGACGGCAACGAGCTCCAGGACAGTCGCCCTGGTGACTATTTCAGCCGTGTAGTGTCTTATAAATACTACGAAGGATGTAATGATGTCCAGGTTGTCCCATATCCATTTAGCTTAAAATATTCCCCTATTCAACCCAGCGGGTCCATTAATGCAAGCCGCATTAAAACATTTGAAGTAGATTTGTACCCTTACCAGTTGCCAGCAAATACCCCTTACGTATATGACATCACAATTTACATTGAGTCCATTAACTGGGTCGTCATTGCAAGCGGTACAGGAGACCTTAAGTATGCAGTCTAATCTAAGTATAATTACTATATCTACATTAATATGCCACATACAATTCACAGTGGGTCATACACGTCATTGTCTGACCTAGGGGAACATGACCGGCGACAAAAACGTCCATATGCATTTTCCGATACATTTCTAATTGCCCCTCATGTTGGCCAAGGTACATCTCCACCACCATCACCGCTATCTGTACCATATTCGGCATTCAGACCACGGTTTGATTGCGCATGGTGGGTTGATAAAACAATAAGTTTAACAGCCCATATTTGTCTTATTTCATTGTTTGAAACATTGTTCTTTTTCCAATATGTTAGCACATCAGAAGACGACGGTCTATTAACTGCTATTACAGGCTATGTAGATTCAGTTGCTAGTGACTGCAAAGGGCTGCCATATAATATCACAGCCGATATTCGTAGTCTTGTGAATGCCCTGGTGCCACTTACAAATCTATCAGCCGCTGCATCAGTCGCGGCCCAAGCGCGCGCAGCCTACAACCACACCCTACAAGCCCAATCATGGGGATATTTCGGAGGACTATTAGGGGTGCTTAGTATTTTAATAGGGTTTGCACACTGTAAATCCTATAAAATTCACATACGACGCATACTGGCCGAAAATATGGCGCTAGTGGGGCTATTAGGAGTTTATGAATATGTATTTTTCCGCACAATTGTCTATAACTATACAACATTGAGCCATGCTGAACTCACATGGCATGTAATAACAAACCTAAATGCGTCGTGTCCTGTTTTCGGATGAGCTTTGTGCGCTTTCACTAGAATGAGTGCATCAGCAAGCGCAAGTGCAAGTATGTCTGGGTCAGATATACCTGCGGCCCCGGCCCCTAGTGCCCTTGGGACTGCTACATTGAGTCCTGTAGAAGGGGCCACAAATGAGGCACAGCAGAAATATTTGGCCCAGCGCGAACTGGATTTACGGAAGAAACGTGATGAAATATATGCATATGACTCGCATCCTCAAGTGAGTGTGTATAATGCCCGCGATATTGGGCTTATGAAAGACAAATATGCTGACTTGGAGGCGTATTTTAACACACATCGTAACACAAAAGAGGCGACGTTGGACGTCCAATTAGTCAAACGGCTGACTCCTATTAATGATATCATAGCTGCAATTGGGCCACGTACAGTTGTTGGCTGGATGTCTGCAACGTTTCAGACGCAAGTGGAGGCAAAGACAGTAGGGAGTTACACATTAACACCCAAGGAGCTTTCATCGTTAAGTGATTATGCGAAGGCTGTGCAGTCATTTTATGTGGGCAACCCCGATGGTACCAAAGCGGCATATATAAAAGCATCCGTGAAATACTTGAATGCGTATAATGCACTGGGGGAGGCATTTATTGTGGAAACAAAGCCGGTTTTGGATTGGGCCATTTCAATTGACGTGAAGCACGCATTGGCGGCCTCACAAGCAGGTGTGAAACCAGATGCTGTGGAATCCCCTAAAAGTCTTACAGAGGAAGTACTGACCGTATTTTTGAAAGTATTTTTGGGCGCACTATTTCTCGGATTTTTCCTGTCATGTGGCATGTGGGCGGCCAATGACGCAATTTGGCGGGCTCCTGCATATCGTATATTGTATTTCATATACGGGTCGGTAGGATTTATTATAACGTTCCCATATTATATTTACCGTTATTTCACAAACCCGGTAAAACGATTTGCGCTGCTGCCGTTGTTTGAGCTGCCGCCAGATTATGAATATACAGGGTTCTTTGACCGCATACTCAAACTCCCATTCCATTATATACCTAGTCCCGAGTTGGAAGATTTATGGAAGAGTCATTGGCGTTATGGACAAGAGTGCGCTGTGGGAAATGATGCATCAGCGGAGGTAGCACCTGTATCTACTAAGTCAAATACTGCCCCAGCTCCAGCTCCAGTCCCAACACCACCCCCTAATAGCACAATGAATCAATCTAAACCTGTGCCCCAATAGTAGAATAATGTCATCTTCACGCCCATTTGTGTCTGTATTAACCCCTACCTATAATCGCCGGCTGTTTCTCCCTGCGATTCTAGAGTGCTATTTGTCCCAAACGTATCCAAAGGACCGCATGGAATGGCTTATTTATGATGATGGTGACGACAGTGTTCAGGACTTTTTTGAAGCACAAATTAAGCCAAAAGTGCCCAATGCACGATACATTCGGTCTGATACAAAACTGAAAATTGGGGCCAAGCGTAATCGTCTAAATGCCGAGGCAAAGGGTGATATACTGGTCGCAATGGACGATGATGATTTTTACCCACCTGAGCGCGTAGAGCATGCTGTGATTGCACTCAATCGTGATCGTAAAATTCAGTTGGCTGGCTGCAGTATTCTCTATTTGTATTACTTTGACACTGGCGAGATTTACCAGTTTGGCCCATTACATGAACGCCATGCCACAAATGGGACGTTTGCAATTCGCAAAGAGTACGCCAAGACACACTTTTACGATGAAACTGTGACGCACGCCGAGGAAAAGTCGTTCTTGGAAAACTATAAGCACCCAATGGTTCAGTTGGACCCTACAAAAGTGATGCTTGTAATGGCACACTCTAGTAATACATATGACAAGCGTCCAATGCGCGACCAACAGAAAAATCCGCTAATGAAACCGACAACATTTAAACTCAAAAGTTTTGTTCGCAAAGAATCCCAGCGGAATTTCTACCTCAGTCTAAAAGCCAGTGACTTTGCTGGCCGGTTAAGTACAGCACCAGCCCCTGCGTCAGCAGACGTAATGCCTAAAGTTTTGGCCAAACAGGAAAATAGTATAAGTACAAATGAATGAAACTATAAATTATCCACACGTAGATAATGTTGATGCAAATGTGAGGCCCGTCCAACATACAGAAAATGACGCACAAATACAAAATGAATTTATACCATATAATCGCCACACAACATATTACAATGGGCGTACAACAAAAACACAATTAGAGTTGTTTGAACGCGCATACGCACAGTCCTTGACCGAGCAATCGGTACGGGCAGAAACCCCACCAGAAATCAAAGTGAGTCTGAAATCACATCAAGCGGCTCTTGTAGCAGCTATGGAAGCTCGCGAACGGTCGCTCCGCAGTGGTCATCGCTGCTCTGATAATTCAATCCTCTATAGTCGCTATGCAATTCTAGGTGATGCAGTGGGGGCCGGCAAATCACTTGCGGTCCTTGCACATATTGCACGTATGAAGCGCACACCAAATCCTCCACCAAATCCTGCATATTATCACCGTGCATCCACACCAAATATGTATAGTATTTGGGAACCAAATATACAGCGTACGCGTAATGCAACCCTTATATTAGTCCCACATTCATTGTATCGCCAATGGAGCAATTATATTAAAACACAAACAACCCTAAAAGTCGCCGAATGCAAAACAAAACGGTTTTTCGCAGAGCCTGGTGTTGCAGCTGCGGCTATTCTTGCGGCCGATGCTGCGCTTGTACCAAGCACGTTATATGCTGAATTGTCTCAACTTGCGACCGAGCAGTCTATTCACTGGGTGCGTGCATTTGTAGATGAGATTGACAGTATTCATATTCCTTCGCGTCGTGACCCTTTGTGTGCCGATTTTACATGGCTTATTAGTGCCACATGGGCATCATGTATTACACCCAAACATACGTATATTACATCCAATACACTAGACTACTTAATTACTCGTGGGCAAATTAATCTTGATACAGCTCACCCAGATTTCAAAACAAATTTCTTGGCTACTGCCTTGCAAACTGCACAAACCCGCAATCATATTGTCGTGGATTGCAGTTGGGCGTCGGCGGCATTTTTTGCAAATTATTTCAGCGAACATCCTCATCAAGACCAACTCATTATACGTACAACAGACGAATTCCGTAAAACTAGTTTGGCCTTGCCAGCCGTTGAAGCAGAAATCATTCGCTGTAAATCTTCGCTGCAGCAGCGCCTTGTAAATGGTATGCTAACCGCCGATGTACGCCAAATGTTACATGCAGGGGATGTGTCAGGTGCCTTGGCTGAACTTGGTGTGCGTGAAGAAACTTCTATGACACTCGTGGATGCAGTTATGATGAATCAGAAAAAGGAGCTCGCGCGACTCAAGCAGACTCTGGAGTTCAAACAGAGCCTGGAGTACTCCACACCCGCCCTAAAAGTCGCTGCGCTTGAAAACTTGCAGCAGAAAATCACATCCCTAGAAACACAAATCACATCCTTTGAAGAGCGCATTAAGGAGCTTGATACAGGTGCCACATGCGGCATTTGCCTTGACACACCGCAAAATCCCACATGTATTCCTTGTTGTAAGCAGATTATGTGCGGAGCATGTATTCTCACACATCTTACTTATAAGTCATGTTGTCCAATGTGTCGTGGGTCACTTGCGGTCCGCGATTTACACCGCATTACTGCATCTAAGAAACCAACCAAGAAGGATGCTGAACAGGCCAAACCAGAACTCCTCAAAAAATCCGATGCGTTACTCAAATACATCAATGAGCATCCACAAGGTAAATTCATTGTATTTAGTCGCTACGATAACCCCTTTGCTGGCCTAATAGCAGAGCTAGAGGCACGTAATATTAGCGTCCAAGAGGCTAAGGGGAATAAGGATGCAATTTATAATTTAATTAAGAAGTTCCGTGCTGGGGATGTGCGTGTGTTATTTTTAAACAGCCAGTATTTCGCCTCAGGAATGAATCTGGAGTCAGCCACACACGTAATCCTATACCACGGTGGAATCCCACCAAGCGAAAAGGAGCAAATTGTGGGACGTGCGCAGCGTCTTGGGCGTACTACACCCCTAAAAGTCGTTCAAATGTTGCATGAGGACGAATAAGGGGACGGAACGTCCGCCGCAGGCGTTGGGGTTCGCATTAGTGCGAACCGCTACCCCTTAGACCCCTCCCCGCTGGAAGGCTTCGCCAGTGTATTCATTCCTCCCTATACCCCCTCTAAAGGCTTCGCATTGACTTCTATTATGTGTATCTCAATCTAACCCCTAATAGCATCTATTAATGTTGTGTGTAATAATACAAACTATACTCATATTTTGTATTACTATACGTATTTATCATTAATATTATTACTTACCTTTTTTGCGCCCAGCTGCCTCTGCCGCCCCTGTAACCGGCGACAGTGTAATCGCCCCTGTGTATTTGGTGGCCGGCGTGACCGCCACGAAATCCGAAATCAGTCGCAAACTTACGCCAGAATTTTCGGACAGGCGCAGCATTTCCTTCCATGTGTTAAACAGTGCCGACTGCTTTGTCAGCACCCACGTATATTCCAGGGAGCCAATATCGGGCACAGTGCTCTTGAATGGATGGTCAGTCAAATACGTATTTGGGAACTTCAGTTTGAAGTTATTACTAATCCCTAATAGCACCCAGCATTGATGAAAGAAGGCCCAATAATCGGCCAGGTCCGATTCTGCACACATTTTATGGAGTTTTTTGTAATGCAGCCACTCGCCCGAAATACCGCGCAGCCGTGCCGGCAAATTCTGGTGAAACAACAGGCCTGCCAAATTCGCGTCCTTGGTTTCCAAATCAAGCTCTGAGTAAAGATCCCATGTGTCATATAAACTAAACCATGCGGCGTTATACGTATTTGGTGCTTCATCGGCATCATCCACATCATCAGGAAGTACTGTTGCCACCGCTCCACATCCTCCGTGTGCAATCTCAACTCCCGTAATAGGAGATTGTGATGATTTCAAGGTATTAAAAGAATACTCATCACCGCGCAAGAGCTGGCGCAAATCCATTGTCACTTCATGCTGCTGAAGAGGACGCCCGAGCCATTTGGCAAGCACACCATCTCTTGGTCTCTCCACAGGACACACTTCACAGAGGCGCAAAATCTGCTGCATTTTACGCCCACAAATTTCATTGCAAATCAAAATCAGCGGAATTTTAATTGTGTCCTTCTTGTTGTCACGTAAATACTTCAATAGCTCTTGTAGGCCCCCGCGCTCCCCTTGTGAAAGACCGTCCATTTCATCCAAAATCACTAAGTGACCATTTGGAGCCTTTGGTGAAGCCCATGCAGAAATCCCAGGATTTTCTAGGAGCGGCAAAATAATATCACGAAACGCCGAACCTGTGCGAGTATGGGATGCATTGAGCTCTTTTGCCCAATATCCCTGGGACTGACACACACGATGTACAAGTGTCGTCTTGCCGATTCCTGGTGGACCTACACAAAGAAATGCGGGTGTTGGACGGTTCTTGAGCCAAGTGGCCAGTTTCTCTTCAATTCCAGGATGAAGACAAACTGTGTTTTCAAGCGTAAGCGCCATAACTACCCCTACTTGTATAGGGTTATCTTAAAGTGGTTCATTCTTACTATGTCTAAGGGGAACATTTAGGGAGCGAGGCCGTGGGCCCCTCAGTGCCACCAGTTGCAGTACCCATGGCCCCAGGGAATGTACAGACTTCACCATCTGTAATACCCTCCCACGTCACACCAGCCTGTATTGCAGCCTGACAGAGCGCCGTCTTACGCTCAATATCACTGGTCGCCTTCACATCCAAGTTGAAGTAGAATCCATCATTGGCTGGATTAGAAGTACCCATTGTATTGTTACCCCAAGGCTGCAGCACATCGGACTTCTTGCTAACACCCAGTGTATCAATACAGGTCTTTTGACGAGTCCCGTCGGCACGAATACGTGTATAGTATGTCAAGTAGTCAGGGCACTGGTTTATTACAGGAGGCCAGTCTAGTTTCTTCTGAAGTGCTGATTTTCCCTCAAACCACCGCGTGCCGTAGAACACAAAGATGAGAATGGCACCCACGAAGAAGAGAAGAGTAGTCAAATAACGACCGGACGTGTATAAGTAATTACTTACACCAAGGCCAATTGCAATGGTTAGAAATATGTAAAGTATCATATACAAGTTCATTGCCGTATCTAGTCATAGGGGCGTAAATTCAAGCGTAGGTCGCACACAATCCTAATAATATAGCATTGTGTGTGATGTATATATATTTATTTAGAGTATATGAAGAACCAAATTAAACCATGCTAGTAAGCTGTTTAGTAAGCACGGACGAAGGGGCCAGGGAAGGCACCGCCACGGAAACCGACCTCAATGTAACCAACATTAGCATCGGCATCAGAAGTGCCAGTGTAAGTACCACCCATACGCTCATCGGTAGTGAAAGGGTTCATGAGCTGAACGCGACGGAACGTGCGGCCGGCAGAGACGATGGTATCACCAAGATCCTTGAGGAGACCGGCGCCAGCTGAGAGGATACCATAAGGAGTAGAGGTTGCACCCTGGCCAGAGTAAGCAGCAGCAGCAGGCTGAACCCAAGCGGCAGGGGCAAAACCACCAGTAGCACCAAGAGAAGTGTTGTTCTGGGTCAGAACAGGGGCAACACCAGAGGTAGCAGTAAAGGCCAGGATGGAAGCAGAGATAGCACCACGATCTGCAAGCGCATAAGGGGTGGCACGGAAATGAGAGTTACGAGGGATCTGAGCGAGACCGGCAGAAGTGACAGAGGACATTTGTTATACCTGTACGGGCGAAAAAAATCCGAACAAAACAGGAATCTAAGTACCCGTCAGAATGAGTACCCAAATGAACCAACCAGATTTCAAATTGCCGTACACCACGACCGGTTATGCCGGTCAGAATGGTCGCGTCAATCTCGCTGCCCCTGGTGCCGGTGTGAACACAGTTCCTAATAGTGCCGGCTTTGCACACCCTACCGCCCCGGACCAGAAGGCCGCCACTGACCTTACGCGCGGCAACTGGGAGGAAACGCCGGTAAGCAAGGCGTTTTTTAGCCCTGCCAATATGAACGCCATACAGAACTCAATTAGACGCGAGGTGTATGAGAAAAGTAAAGAAAAACAGTGGGTAATTGGCCCTCAGGACATTGATGAGCTTAAGATTATTATGCGTGCCCTCTACTTGCGCTACGCCCTCAACCTTCCAGATAATGTTCAGAAACAAGTAGAGGATTTAAATAGAACTGTATTAGACTATTGTGTTCCTCGTATTATGAGTGAAGTACAATACTATTTCCATTATTTGGATGATATTAGTCATATGCCGGTTCCAATTGACCGGCCTGTATCCATGAGCAGCGCGGGCTCTAAAAGCATGCCGATGACTAAATTTTTATAATCACTAAAAATGTTCCTAGTGAATCATATCTTATTTTAATTTTCAATTAGTCATACCGCCATCACACCCTAATAGCAATTAGGTCCCTCATTTCTTCAGCTTCAGCTTCTTCTTGGCCCCACCAGCTGCCGCCGACACCAATGCCTCCGCCGCCTCAGCTACACGCGCCTCTGTAAAGGTCGCCCACGCCCCCTCAAACTCGGCCAGCTCCTCCAGCCAGATTTGCGCGGCTGTCTTGGCCTCCAGCTCGGCCTTCTCGCGCGCCTTCTCGGCCAACTCCTCCTCCAGGTCCAGCACGGCCTTTGCCTTGATTCGGTCAATCCGCATCTTCAAGACGTACTCATACGCCTTGATGTTGTCAGGCTCCTCGCGCAACGATAGAGCCGGCAGCCCAATCGCCCGCAGCTGTGCCACAATCTCCTCGTCCTCCTTCCGTGCAATCACCACACGTCCATCGAGTACAGCCCGCACAAACAGGAGCCGCGCATCAATCTCCTCCAGCTCAGCCCCCAGCGCCTCCAGCTGCACACGCTTACGTTCCACATACGCCTCCAGGCGCGGTACGTAGAACGCCTCCAAGATATCACCCACCGTCGCGTACTTGCGAATGACACCTTCAGGGGAGAATGCGTGCATGTTCGTGGTCTTCACAGAATTCACCAGCTTGAACTTCTTCTCAAAGGCCGCCGGCGACGTCTTCCACTCATAATACTTGTCCTCCGCGAAGTACAGCGTAATATTCACCTCCACGTCGTTGTTCGCCTCCTTATAGCTCTTCAAGCCAGTCCCTTCGGGCTCCTTACCCGTCGTACTTACAGACGCTCCATCACCCCCAGCACCACCGCCCGCAGCCCGTGCAGCCTTTTTCACGCCCTTTTCGAACTCCTCCTCAGCCGCAATCCACGCCTCCAACTTCTCCTTATAGTCCGCCGACCACGTCCCTACAGGCAACTCCGTAATATGCACCGAGTGAGTCGCATCATCGAACTCATAGACACCGTGCATCTTCCACGTCACCTCATCCGCACGCGTCAAGCGACCCTTAAAGCCAAACCACCAAGGGTCCAATACACGCCCCTCCAACGTCGCCAGTGTTCCATTGAGACGCGCCCGTAGCAGTGTCACAATATGCGCAGGGTTGTGCGGGGGCACGAAGGAAGAGAACCCAGTACCAATGCCCTCTGCACCATTGACTGTAATCATCGGCAACACGGGCAAGTAGTGCTTCGGCTCTACCTGCATACCATCGTCATCCAAGTACTCCAGGATGGCCGAGTCGGCCTTCTTGAACACCGCATCCACAATGCTAGACAGCTCCGTGAAGATATACCTCGGCGCTGCGGAATCCTTACCACCCTGCAAGCGCGACCCGAACTGACCCTTCGGCTTCAACAGATTAATGTTGTTAGACCCCACAAAGTTCTGCGCCATATTCACAATGGCACCCGTCAGGGACGCCTCGCCGTGGTGGTAGGCCGCGTGCTCCGAAACGTAGCCGGCCAGCTGGGCCACCTTCGTCTCGGACCGCAAGTTCCTCTTCAAGCACCCGTACAAGATTTTGCGCTGCGATGGCTTCAGACCATCCATCATAGACGGAATGGAGCGGATGATGTCCGCATTGGAGAAGTGAATGAGCTCGTCGTGGATGAATCGCGAGTACGCCACGTGTCCCGAGCTCGTATCCACGGTCCGCTCAGGGTCAAACGCCTGGAGCCACAACTTGCGGTCGTCGGCCCGCTTCTTGTTGAAGGCCAGCTGCAGACTGTCATCGGTCTTCCCGTCCCAGTCGTACTTCACCTCGGCCATCCGCACAAACCACTCACGCGCCTCCTTCGGGTCAGACGTACCCAGACCCTTATAGTACTTGATGTGCCAACCACGAGCACCGCCATTCGCCTCCTTCCAGCGGTCAAAGTCGGGAATCGTGTAGAAACTCTCCACCTGCTTTCCGCGCGTCGCCTTGATAATCGGCGTCAGGAGCGAGCAGACGAACCCACCGAGCTTGAGCAGCGACGGCCACTCCGCGTGGATGAAGTTCATCACCAGACCCTTAATGTGCGAGCCATCGTGGTCCTGGTCGGCCATCACCATAATGCGCCCGTAGCGCAGGTCCTTCGTGTCTGTATAGACCTTGCCGCGCTCCAGCCCGAGAATCCGCTTGATGTTCGCAATCTCCTCGTTGTCGTTAATCTTCGTCATTGACGCGTCACGGACGTTGAGCAACTTACCCTTCAAAGGGAACACGCCCCAACGCTCGCGGCCCACAATGGCCAGACCCGAAATCGCAGACGTCGCAGCTGAATCTCCCTCCGTAAGAATCAACGTACATTCGCCAGACTTCGCCGTCCCTGCCCACTCCGCGTCCGTCAGCTTGGGCATCCCACGAATGGTGCTCTTCTTCTTGCCGTCCGTCTTCTTCGCATCCCGTGCCAGCTTGGCCTCCAGGAGCGCAGCCGCATCCTCTAAGAGTCCGAGCTTGACCAGCCCCTCCACAAGTTTCCCCGTGAACGTCGGTACCGACCCGAACTCCTTCACCTGGGTCATCAAGGTCTCCTTGATTTGTCCGTCAAATCCAGGGTCCGAAATCACAGCGTTCACAAAGAACACCACGCTGTCCTTCAGTTGACCAGGCTTCAGGTCCATCTTCTTTTTCTTCTTGGCAACCTCGCAACAGTCGGCCAGCACATGACGCGCCACATACTCTACATGCTTTCCGCCACGCCGAGTGTTGATACCATTAACGAACGAGATGTGCTTATCATCTGGGAGCCCATCCTCCTCCGCATACAGCTGGCGCGACAGGACCGCCGCAACTTCCCAACGAGGCCCCGCAATCTCATGCGCCAGGGCCGCCGAGTCATCCCGCAAGAAGAGCTTGACGAACTTCTCAAAGGTGTTGCTCGCCACCACTGCACCATTCCACGACACCTTCACGTCGCGCCCTACATGTCCCGCCATCTCCACCACGCGCGTCCGCAGGATATACTCCATATCGTTACTGAACTCCGTGCAGCCAAAGCGGGCCAAGTCAGGCTCAAACTCCACAGCCACCATGCCCTTCGCAGTAGCCTTCTTCACAACTGGCGCCTCGCACACATACATGTTCTCGCGCCATGTCTGGGTATAGCGCTTCGCCAAACGCGCATCCACCGTCTCCACAGTGAACCGCTTAGAGAAGATATTCGCCAACTTCGCGCCATACCCGTTCTTCCCGCC
>JACCEB010548734.1_pt1 | contig 21225 bp, 19 predicted proteins | sample 7454761 | NCBI WGS metagenome assembly JACCEB01 (sample SAMN15323454, study PRJNA562643) | freshwater metagenome | isolation source: river surface water | place: USA:Blue River Watershed | collected 2017-08-18 | reverse complement strand
GCGCCGTGCAGTGCTCGCGTCCATAAAAAATGATTTGCAAGTGAAGCGAGTTCCAGCGTTCTTTCGGAAAAAGGCGTTTCAAGTCGCGCTCGGTCTCTGTCACGTTTTTTCCACTCGAAAGCCCCCACCGCGCTGCGAGGCGATGGATGTGCGTGTCGACCGGAAAGCTCGGCACTCCGAAAGATTGTGCCATCACGACTTGTGCGGTCTTGTGGCCGACGCCAGGAAGGGTTTCGAGAGCTTCTAGATCGGCAGGGACTTTGCCTCCGAATTTTTCCACTAAGATGCGCGAGAGTCCTGAAATGGCTTTTGCTTTCTGGGGCGCAAGTCCACAGGTGCGGATCAGGGCCAAAATCTCTTCGACCGGCACCTGCATCATGGCCTCCGGAGTCGAAGCCCGGCGAAAAAGTTCTGGGGTGACCAAATTCACCCGCTTGTCCGTGGTCTGTGCCGAAAGAAGCACCGCGACCAAGAGAGTAAACGGATCACTGTGATCGAGCGGAACGGGCGGGTTCGGGTAAAGTTCCGCTAACCGACGCGAAACGTACTCAGCGCGCCGCTTTTGCTCAGCTTGCGACAGTCGCATTCGCAATCCAGGCTTCAAACTTGGCCCAGAGTTCCTTCATCGAATTTCGATTGTCGGCGATCACTTCTTTTCCGTGGGCAATGGTGATGCGAGCGTCCAAGCTCCCGTCGGTCGGCGCCTGGGTCCGAGTCAGTGCCGTTTGTCGTTGGGCGTTCGCATGCGTCCAAGCTTGCTCCACCGTTCGGTTGCAAACTCGCGCGAGTTCCCTGCCTGAAAGCTTCTGCCCGGTCAAAGCTTGAAGCAATTCCGAGTGAGTGACCCGGTTCCCAGGTTCCCAAGCGGCTTTCGCCATTTCAGGCCCAATCTTCGGGTTGTCGGTCAGGTAGCCATCGCGATTCAGGAAGTGGCCTCGCACCTGATAAACGGCCATGTGAGCCAGTAAGTAGCCTTGGTACGAGCAAGAAGAAGAGTCGCTGAGCAGATGCGGAATGGAAAGGGTCGGGCGTGGGTGCGCTTCAATGCCGAGAATTTTCTTTTCCACGTCGCGCGCGAGCTGAATCACCGCTTCGGGTGTGCGCTCGGAATCTGCCATGGCGTAAAGAGCGCGCTCGAACACAGGAACGAGCAAAATCCCGCGCTCACCGTAAGCCATGAAGGGCTGAACGGCTTCGATTTTCTTTTTGATCAGCTCGGGCGGGACGCTCTCGCCAGATTCGGACTTCGCGTAAAGCGTCATCCAGTCGGCGTCACTAATGAGGGAATCAAAGAACATGGACTGAGTTTCGGCCTGGGCCATACTCATCGGCGGGAACTCGTGCGCGAAGCAGGGAGAGGCTTGGGCGATGTTAGCGAAGTGCGCCGCGTGCCCGCCTTCGTGAAACAGTGTGACCAGCGCCGTTCGTCCACTTCCCACTTGCGAGGGGGTGGCGTTCGAAGTGAAGTTCACGCGCGCGGGCTGCCAGCGGCCAGCTTCGTCAAAGTAGGCGGGGCCGGGTCCGTGCATGAACCCGTTTTCGTATTTTCCTTTTCGGTCGAGCAGGTCGAGCGTGAGCTCTGCGTTACGGTAAGTGACTCCCATTCGGGCAAACGAAGCGCACCAGCGTTCCAGGGCTTTCGAGAAAGGGAAGTAGGGCGATAGCGCGGAGTCAGCGTCTCCTGCGATGCTGTATCGCAAGTTGTGAGGCTTGGCGGCGTCGGCACCTTTCTGGGCTTTGAGTTCCCCCAGCGACTCAAAGCAGCGATCGCGAGTCAGCTCTTCGAACTCGTCCAAGATGCTGAAGAGTTCGCTGACACTGAGGTGCTCGTTTCGCTTCACTTTGTAAGCGAAAAAGTCGGGGTAACCCAGTTCGCGCGCAAACGCGTTTCTCCGCCTCACTAGTTCCAAATAGCCCGATTTTTCGACAATGAATTTTTCGAGTTGCAGAAGCCCGTCGTGCGATCGCTTTCTCAGGGCCTCGTCCGGGGAAGTGGCCAAATTCTGAGAAAGGACGTTGATGGTCGTGTCGACTTCCTGACCGCTTGCGTCGACGTAGCGCGGGGGATTCTTTGCTCGTGCCTGGAAAACCTGGGATTCAAACTCAATGAGCTCGGCTTGGAGTTGTCTCGCCTTTTCCGACTCGATGGTCAGAAACGAGAAATGCCGCTCCCAGCCCTTCAGAACGGTCTCCTCCCGCTCCTGCTCTTTCGGTGCGAGCGTGGCTTTCCGTGCCTGAAACGCTTCCAGGGCGGCCCGGACTTCAGTGAGGCGCTCGGGGTTGCTTTGCCAGTCTTGAAGTGCTTTTTCAGCGGCTTCGAGCTTGGCCGCATCGGCCGCTTCACCCATGTATGTGGACCAGAACAAGTCTTCTTTTGTGGTCAGAAGCTTGAGAAACTCACGGTCAAACTCGGCGCTGGTCTTCGGGGCGTTCATGGCGCCCCTGATATCACATCCGGGCCTGAAGGCAGGCTTTTCCAAAACGCTCCATGAGAACGCCGGCCGGCTCGACGGCTTCAATGCCTTCCACGCTTTTTCCGGCTTGCCAGTAGTCTTGGTAGCCCAGGCCCTGACTGCTGGCCGCTTTGAGTTGGCGGAGCGAGTTCAGGCTGTACCAGAGGCGCGCCCAGTGCTTGAGCTGGGGATGTTTTAGCATCCAGCGCGCCAGCCAGCCGGCCTGGGTTCCGGTCTTCTTGACGAAGGGCGTTTCGATGATCGCCACCGGGACGCCGGTGAGGCGCTCGGTCAAAACAATGTCCTGGGCTCGGGCCTTCAGGATGGCGGCTTTATAATCGGCGTGCGCCGAGCATTCTTCCGACGCAATGAAGCGGGTTCCAAGCTGAACGCCCGCGTAGCCCATTCGAATCATGCGCGCTGCGGTTTCCGGGTCACCCACACCGCCTGCGCAAATCAGGGGAACGCCTAGGTCCTTCAGCTCCTCGTAAAGGGCCTCTGGCGTGCGGGTCCCAGCGTGGCCTCCCGCATTCGCGTTCACGCAGATCAAACCATCGACACCCGCTTGCACGGCCTTTTCAGCCCATTTGCGTTCGGTCACGTCATGGAAAACGAGCGCTCCGTGGGGCTTTGCGCGTTCGACAATCCAGCGGGGGTTTCCCAGAGCCGTAACAAAAAAACGACAGCCTTCTTCCAGCGCAATGTCCACCCACTGACTCATGCGCTCAAGGTACAGTTTCGAGCTTTGCTCGGTCAGCACGTTCATCCCAAACGGGCGCTGGGAATCGCCACGAATTTTCCGCAAAGCTTCGCGGAAATCCATCTTGTGGGCATAGATCAGGGAAAGCGGCTGTACGATGCCGATGCCGCCGCCTTGGCTGGCTGCAGCCACGAGTTCCCAGTTGCTGCAAGGGTACATGGCCCCGCACAAGACGGGGTAGCGAATGCCAAGCCGAGTTTCGAGTGGGGTGCTCATCCAACAAGAGTACCATGCGCGGACGTGGCTGTGGTAACGAGCCTCAAGATGCCGCGCGTAGGTTCCCGCCACCGTTGTCCCGAGTGCTTGATGAGTGGGCTCCTGTGCCTTTGCGCCGAACTTCCGAAGATTCCGCTCACGCGCACGCGGATCATCGTTCTGATGCACTACTTGGAGCTAAAGACTTCGACCAACACGGCGCGAATCGCCCACCTGATGTTGCCTGAAAGCGAAGTGCGATTGCGGGGCAGGCCCGGGAACCCGCTGGAAGAGCAAGGGCTGGTGGTGCCCGAGCGGCGCTCTCTTTTTCTTTTCCCTTCGCCTCAGTCGAGAGTCTTGGATGCTGATTTTGCTCGCGAACTGGGTTCAGGAATCGTGAATTTGATTGTGCCGGACGGGAGCTGGCGACAAGCGCAGAAAGTCGCTCAGCGCGTTCCGGCTTTGGCCGATGTCCAGCATGTGCGCTTGGCGCCTGGGCCACCCTCAGAATACCAGCTTCGTGCCGAGCCAAATCCGGAAGCGGTTTGCACGCTCGAAGCGATCGCTCGCGCGCTGGGAGTGCTCGAGGGGCCCGAAGTACGCGCTCAGATGGAGCACTGGTTTCGCATCATGGTCGAGCGCACATTGTGGAGCCGCGGAAAGCTCAAGGATACGGAAGCGCCGAACGTACCGGACGAGGCAAAGTCCGCTCGCCGGCGCTCGGGGGCTTCGTCAGGCTGACGCCGAACTGCGTATTCCCCCATTTCCCCGAGCAATCGCCGACCGGGAACGGAGTGACTTCGTGCGCTTGATCGTAGCGCGAGCACTCGGAAATGAGGCCCGCTTGTTGGTGGGAAATACGGATTCGTGTGACGACTGAATCTTGAAACGGCTTGTCGGGGTGCGGGCGTTTCCGTGCCCAGGAAAAATTCAGATGGACCGTCCAAGGCCCGTTTTGAAAGGCCTGGATCGTCGTTCCGGGGCGTTCAGGCGACTCCGGAGGGGTGAGGAGGAATCCCGCTTCCCAGAAAATTCCCATCGTCTCTTTGGGTTTGCAGTCAGGCGGAAGGCACTCGGGGCGCTGCCAAAGGGAAAGCGTTCCTCGCAAGCTCAGGTAGTTGCTGGCTTCAGGAGAATGGGGCGGCGGGAAAGTCATCGAAGAAAACAAAAGAAAGGCGCAGGAGGAGAAGGTCAGCCGGGTGGCGCCCTTCTGAAGGCGTCGTCTTCTGATCATGAGTCCGGGGGTGTAGCGACGATGCTCTTTTGCGGCAAGCGGAATCGTTGAGATTCTCAGGCGTTCGAATCCGAGGGGGGGGCCGTCGGTTCGCTCGGACCCGGAGTTGCGGCGAGCACGTAGCCCATCCAAGCTAAATTTTCCGGAGAGTCGCAGGCCAAGTCCCACGGAGTGTTGCCTTCAAATGTGGAGTTCGGGCGAGTCAGCCAGCGCACTTGGTCTTGAGAATCCGGGTAATGCAGCCGAATTTTTCGATGCACGGTAATCAGGGCGGGAGCTTGCCGGAGCGCGCGTGGCAAAGGCTCGGAGGGATTTGCTCGCACTGAAGCCAAACCTTCGGCCAGATCTTGGGGCGACACGTGCAGAAGCTTTCCGAGTTGCTCAGACGAGAGCTGCCAATCGATCTGAAGGGCTGCGAGTGACTCAACAACACCTGCTTCTGAGGTCGTACCTTTTTCCATGCCCATGACGCGGCAGAGGATACCATCCCGACGGGGCGCGACCCAAGTCCTATGTTGCTAGGCGTCATTTGGTTTGGTACCCCTTTCTCCCGGGGGAAGAAACGATGGGGCGTTGGGAGAAGGTCCTGGTTTTTGGGAGTTTGTGGCTCGGTTTGGCTGCGGTTGCGAAAGCAGCACCGAAGCAGGCGGTTCCGAGTGAGTTGGGAGCCCGGCTTTGCCAGTCCCCTTGGGAATCGGTCTGCGAAAGTCCCTCTCGCGTGCGTTCCCCCGGTCGTCCATTTTCTGAGATCAAAGAGGAAGTCAGACGAAAGGTCCTGAAGCGAATTCAGTGGCCGACGGCTCAAGGGGGCTGCGCCTTGAAAGCAAGCCCCGACCTCGTGGACCGCTATCGGAGTGTCGGCCGAAGTGCCGAGGAATCCTATTTTCTGGCTCTGATGGATATTGTTCATAGCCCCGGCCAAGAAGGCGCGTTGTTTTGCCTGGCGCGAGTGGCGGAATCGGAAGTGTTTCGCGCTTTAGGGCCCGAGTGGAACCCGTCTCGCATTCAGAAAATCTACGCCCAAGTTCGCGAGACTCTTCAAGCGGAAGTTCTCACCGAGCTCGCCGGAAAAGGGAAAACGGAACTGGGAGTCGAGATGTCCCTGGTTCTCGGAAAAACTCAGCTTGTTCTGGCTTCCGGTTTACGCGAGCTGGTGCTTCTGAATGCGCCTCAGGTGCCGGGTACGCGTGCTGATTTTTCGGCACTCATGGCTTATTCGAACGAAACGCGGGGCATTTGCGGGACTGAGTTTCTGGATCGAAATCTTTCTGCGAGCTCTTCGGGCTACTATGAAGAACGCACCGGCGTGCCGATTCATACGGGACTCTTCGCGGTGGTGGGCTGTCCGGGTCAGTGGCTTGAACTAGCGGACCCTCGCTATGCTGGAAATCCCGAGGCCCGGTTGGCTCAAGTGCTGGGGCACGAGCTTGGACATTTGATTCACGTCTCGCGAAATCGACCCGCGCTCGGTGTCGTCGAACTGAAAGCCAACGGAACTCGAGTGCCGATGACTTTCAATGCGACTCCGGCTTACGACGAGTACCTTCGGTGCGCGAACGACAGTTACGCATCCATCATGCCGAAAGTGGCTCGCGTCGCAGGCGGAAATTTCCGCCAAAAACGCCTGGGCCTAGCATTGGGGCACGACCCCACATCGGTGGAACTCCGCGCGGACGAGATGGTGGCTGACGAGTGGGGGAATCGCGTTTTGGCCCGCTTCTTAGAAAAATCCCCGAGTGAAGCTCGACCCATTTCGGTTCGCTCGGCGCTGGATCGCCTTTGCAAAGATGCTTACGGCGCTCCTTACGAAGAGTTCGGTGAAGAGCACCCTTCCGGGCGCTTTCGTGTCGAGCAAGCGCTTCGGAATCCTCGCATTCGGCGCCTGCTGAATTGCGAGGACGAAACGCCCCGCGACGTTCAGCATCCTTCGCTTCCTTACTGCGCGCTCTGACGGTAGGCTCGAGTTCTCATGCCGACTTTCCTTTCGTCGATTCTCGAATCGGTTCGCTCCCTTCACTCTGCCGAAGGCATTTCTTCGGTCATTCAGACCGGCGGGCTCCTGGCTTTGGTCGGGATCATTTTTGCGGAGACTGGCCTTTTGGTCGGTTTTTTTCTGCCCGGCGACTCGCTTCTGATTACAGCGGGAGTCCTGGCGAATCCCGCGAATCCGAACCACGTTCTGGCGCTCGACATCACGACCTTGAATGGAATCCTCATGGTTGCCGCGATCGTGGGCGATCAGGTGGGGTTTTATCTGGGGACCCGTGCTGGCGCCTCGATTTGGAATCGACCGGATTCCCGCTTCTACAAACGAAAGCACTTGGAAGCGGCTCATGAATTTTACGAACGCTACGGGGGATTCTCGGTCGTCGCAGCACGCTATGTGCCCATTGTTCGCACCTTCGTTCCTTTTGTTGCGGGTGTGGCCCGCATGCCTTACCGGAACTTTGTTTTCTGGAACATCGGTGGGGGAATTCTTTGGGTCACTTCGCTTCTTTGGGTGGGCTATTATTTAGGTCAAACTCCACTGGCGAACCGGTTAGACAAAATCATTGTCGTCGTGGTGCTGGTGTCGGTCCTGCCCATGGCAGTGGGCATCTTGAAGAAGTGGATGAAGCGAAGTCCTGCTGTGTAACGGCGCACCGTTAGTGCGTTGCGCAGTGCGAAGTGACGTCTCAGCTGAATCCGTTACACTGCATTCAGGATGACTCACATTCGTTGGCGCTACACGTTTCTCTTTGTCTTGGCTTTGGCAGGTTCCGTATCGGGAATTCAAAACTGCAGTGACCGCGTAGGCGGCTTAAGAGATGTCGCTTCGGTGGCACCCGCGGCTAGTGAGGCTCCTGCTACTTCCAACGAAACAGCGCAGCCCCGCTAACTAAGAACACGGTTCCCAAAATCAGCAAGGTCGCCACTTGCGGCTGAACCTGCGAAAGAGTTGCGCCTTCGGTCATGATCAGGCGCGAAGCATCGATGACGGGTGTGAGCGGGAAAGCAGCTGCGACTTTCTTCAACCAAGGTGCAGCGCCTTCGAGCGAGAACCAGACCCCAGACAGAAAGATCATGGGCCAAGTCAGGACGTTCAGTAAGCCGCCGGCAAATTCCTCGCTCGAGATTCGAGCTGCCACGAGAAGTCCCAAGGAAGTGAGGCAGTAAGCGCCTGACATCAGAACCACGGCAAGATGCCAGTAGGATCCCAGCATCGTGAATTTCACCAAAGCATGGCATCCGGCGTAGACCACCGCAGAAGACAGTCCGATGATGAAGAGGCGCGAGACCACTTGGGCCGACAAGAATTCAAATGCACCGACCGGGGTGGCTTTCAGGCGTTTCAGAACGCCGTTTTTCCGGTAGCGCACCAAAGTGTAGCCCACGCCAAAAAGCGCACTGAACATCATATTCATGCCGAGCAGGCCCGAAATCAGCCAATCCACGTAACGGATTTCTTTGCCGCTCACGGTGCCGCGCTCGACCGGAGCGCCCGTGCCCTTCAGTAATTTTTCGAGCAAGTAGCCTTTGGGTGAGCTCTCGTTAATCCAGTACCTGGGGGGTTTGCTTTCCGTATCGAGGACCAGATCGACTGCGTGACGCCGTAGTTTAGGAAGTGCTTCGTCGATGCTCGGGGCATCCACCCACTGAACGGTTTGGATGGCGTGAAATTCGCTGAGCGCCGATTTTGGCGTGGGTGCCCCGTGAATCATCGCTTTGAAGAGAATTTGATTGTCGCTTCGGAAAGCAAAACCAAAGCCTAAGATGACGAGGAAAGGGAACACCAGACTCCAGCCCAAAACGCCCAAGTCTCGGTAATACTCTTTGTTTCGTGCGCTGATCAGTAACCAAAAATGCTTCATGTGCGGAGGTCCTTTCCCGTCAGCTCCAGGAACAAGTCCTCCAGGGTGCGGCTCCTGACTTTGATGTGATCGAGCGCTGCGCCCGAAGCAAGCAAGGCTTGAAGGGTGGCATTCACGGAAGTGGACTGCACTTCAAGAAGACCATTCAAAGTTCGCATTTTTCCGGGAAGAACGGCCGGTACTTCTCCGCGAGGAAAAGCCTCAATCGGAAGCTCGATCACATTGCCTTCAAAATGATGTTTGAGCAGCACTTCAGGAGTGCCTTGGGTGACGATTCGTCCACGGTCCATGATCGCGATCTCGTCGCAAAGCTCGTGCGCTTCTTCCATGTAGTGGGTGGTGAGAAGGAGAGTTTTTCCGCGCGCGCGAACCGTGCGAACGAGGTCCCAGAAGTTCCGCCGCGCTTGCGGGTCGAGTCCCGTCGTGGGCTCGTCGAGAAAAATCAGGTCTGGATCACCGACGAGCGCTAATGCCAAGAGAAGCCTTTGGCGCTGACCTCCAGATAAACGATCGGAATCCCGCTCGAGAAGCTCCTGCAGATTGCACAGGCTAATCACTTCATCGAGATCCATTCGGCGCGAGTATAGGCTTTGAAAGAGTTTCAGCACTTCGCGCACTTTGAGGTAGTCGGGTAGCGCTGTGCTTTGAAATTGAATGCCGGTGCGTTCCCGGTAACGCGCCATGGAAGCGCTTCGGGGGCCGCCGAGCTTTTCCCCCTGAAACCAGATCTCGCCATCGCTTGGGTCTTGGATTCCTTCCAGGATTTCGATCGTGGTGGTTTTTCCAGCTCCGTTGGGGCCGAGTAAGCCTAGGCATTGCCCGGGCTGAAGTTTCAAGTCCACGCCGTCGACCGCTTGAATCCGGTTCCGAGATTGAGTGAAGTGCTTCTTCAGGTTTTTGGCTTCCAAGATCGGCGTCATCGCTTGGCAGTATGTCATAAAACCGCTAGGCAAGGGGCATGCTTCACTTCCGTTCCCTTTTTGTGGTTTGTGCGATGCCCGAAGAACTCGCGGCGGCCGAACGCGTTTTGGTTCAGGCAGGCGCTCGGCGAGAATCCAAGGAATGGCCCCTGGGCGTGGAAGCGCGCCAGTTCGACCTTTCCGGGGGGCGACAGTTGACGCTCCTTCAAAGCGGAGTGGGCTTGGTCAACGCGGCAGTGACGCTCGGAGTGGGTTTCGCGCAGCTTCGCCCTGATGGAGTCGTTCTCTTGGGTGTTGGGGGCGCGCTCAGACCAGCATTGGAAGTGGGCGAGGCGATCGTGGCTACACGCGTACTTCAGCATGATTCGGTCTCGTCGATGGAAGGTGGCGTTTATCCGATGGCTCCCGGAACTTTTTTTCCCGACCGCGCTTCCGTTGAAGGGCATGAACCTTCTTTTTCGGCCAACCCTGAAATCACGAGTTGGCTTGGGGAGACTTTAGGTGAAAGCGCGCGACTGGGTACTTTGGTTTCAGGCAGTGAATTTGTCGGCGCGGTGGAAAGAAAGCGTGCGCTCGCGAGGCTTGCCCAGGACGCTTGGCTGGTCGACATGGAGGGCGCTGCTGTGGCTCAAGTCGCCACTCGCGCGGGAGTTCCGTTTGGGATTTTAAAAACGGTGGCCGATCGCTTGAGTCCGGATGGATCCATCGGACACGATTTTGTTCGCACGCTCGATTCAGCTGCCCAGTCGGCTGCTCGGGTGCTCGAAAAATTTGTGGCGGGCTAAGGCCCCCCCGGCCCGCCCGCCACGGTCGCAAAGCCTCCCCCGAGGCAAAGGCGACAATTCTCAAATCACTTCACGACGACTTGTTGGATTCCGACCGGCTTTCCAGCGATTTTGCGAGCGATGAAGCGCATCGAGTTCACCGGGCGACGGCCTTCTTTGTCGTCGATCCAGAGAATCCACTCTGTACCCGTGCGGTCCACATCGAGTTTGAGTTCTCCTCGGCGATCGCCAAAAGGTCCAGGAGCGCTCAGGTAATTCAAAGCCACAGGGCCGCCGTTCTTCGGCTGGAACTGAGTCGACTTCAAAATCACTGCTTTCTTTCCAAAAGTCGAAGCCGGATCAATCGGTACGAGGCCTTTGGAGAGCTGCGCTACGGGCCAAGTGTAACTGGAGGGTTCTCCGGTTTTCGGGCTCGTTCCGTCATACTTGAAGTGAGTGACTTCACCGTCTTCATCTACGATCATTCGGATGTAAGCAGGAAGTTCATTTCCGCTCTTGTCCTTGATCAGGTCGGTGGTGACTTCCGCTAAGGTCACTTCCTTGGCGAGTGCGATTGGTGCGTTTGCGGCCAGAAACCCCAAAGCCAAAATCCAAACTGCTTTCGCTGACGTTTGGTGCATTCGATTTTCCCCCCTCGAAGCTGGCCCGGGGGTTATCGCTTGCGTGCGCACGCTGTCAACGAAGCGCAGAAGAAAACCAATGAAAGGTGTTTATGCGCCGCGTGAAAACCGACTCAGGTTTTGAGGTCGAAGCTTTCCATGAGCTGAGCTGCGATCGGATTCTCAATTCTCCGATTGGCGGAAATGAGCCAGATTTGCTCGGTAATTCCAGGGATATCGCTAATGAGCATCAAGGCCTTGGCACGGACGAGATCTCGTGCGGAAGGCTCCGAGAGTGGAATCAGTCCGACTCCGTTGGTTCCGAGAATTTTCTGGAGCGCCGTGTCTTGGGTTTCAGCCGCGACTTCGACTTCCAGGCGATTTTTTTTCAGGAAATTGTCGATGTCATGTCGAATCTTCGAGTGTCGCGTTGGCATGACGAAAGACTGCTTCTCCAAGGATGCGGGAAAAGTCTTGATGAGATGCTCGTAACTTGGCGCTCCGTAAATACCGACGGGTGATTCGCTCACCAAGCGTGCATGGACGTTCTGACGGTCATCGAGCGCTGGCTGATAGTTACAGAGCATCAGGTCGATCCGGTGAGCGAGGAGTTCCCTCATCAAGGTATCGCCTTTGTCCTCGAGGATCGTGACGGTGCATGGGCCCACCTGATGGGCGGCTTGAGTGAGTCGAGCTGCAACCGACTTCGAGAGACTATCGAGCACTCCGACTTGCAGATGAGTGCGGTTACTAACGAGGCGATCCTGGACTGCTTCGAGCATTTCGTCGCCGAGGCGGAAAATCTCGTCTGCATATTCTAGGACGACACGCCCTGCTTCAGTCAAAGTGAGGCGACGATTTTTTCGATCAAATAGGTCGTGTCCAAGACGCTCTTCCAGCTTTTTCAGCTGAGTTGAAAGAGTGGGTTGACCGAGCTGAAGCTTCTCGGCCGCTTTCGCGATTCCACCCTCATTGGCGATGACTTTGAAATAAAGGAGGTGGTGGTAGTTCAGCCAGTTCACGGGGGACTCCTTTCGAGAGCATCTGGGAGAGCCGAAAGATTAGCATTTTAGAAAATGTCGACTCAACTGTTTTTGAAAAGTTGAAGCGGACTTTCTTTCAAGCTCCGGCGACTTGCCAGAAGACTCGCCGAGACGACGCCCACTGCAGTGAGTATCCCGAGTAAAGCCAGGTGACGATCAAAAACGGGTGCAGGCAGACCGAACTGACGTGCGAGAATCGCACCCGCGACGCCACTTGCGAGTGAGGTTCCGAGCGCTGCAGCGACAGCTCCCAAGGTACCAAATTCAACCCCGAGAGCCCTGAAAATCAGGCTTTTTTTTGCGCCGAGGATTCCCAGGAGAGCCATTTCTCTTGCTCGGCTTCGTGCTGACTCCCAGGCGATGAGTGCGACTCCGAGGATTCCCGTCAGCGCACTGAAGATCGAAATAAAACGAACGAGCGCTTCGATTTTTAAGATCACTCGAGAAAGTTTTTGCGAGGCATCGCGAACATCGATGAGACTGGCGGTCGGAAGATTCTTTGCCATCTCAGTTTGAAATTCTCGACGAGTTGAATCGCTTTCCAGTCCGGCGACCGAAGCGATCCAGCTGTAGGGGGCTCCTTCGAGCGCTCCCGGTTGAAGGACGACAAAGAAGTTTGGCTCGAAGCGTGCCCACTGGACCGAGCGAACGCTCGTGACCCGCGCCGTCAGAGGAACGCCTTGGATCTCAAAACTCAGACGATCCCCGAGGCGGACTCCGCTTCTTTCGCCCCACTGGACTTCGATAGAAGCTTCGACCTCGTTTTCGATACTCTGTTCTGGGCGATGTCCAGGAGTTCCCCAGAAGGTTCCCTTGAGAACCTTTTCGCTGGGATAGAGTGCGGCTCTTTCCGTCAAACGAAATTCACGAGATCGGTTCTCTGCATCCTGGGCGGTTTGAGGTGCGGAGTCATTGACCGAACGAAGGCGCGCAGAAACCAGTTTTGAAAATTGCGGTGCTGGACCTTGGGGGAGCAGCCGACTCGTCAGGCTCTCGACTGAGTTTCGGTCCTCTTCGGCTAAGTCGATCAGGAAAAATTGGGGTCGACTTTTTCCGGCGGGGGCTTCGAGCTCCGTCAGCATCGAATTTCGAAGTTGAAGCATGGAGCCGACTTGAAGGGTTGCCAGAGTGAGAAAGCATGCTGCCAGTGCGGAGCTTCTTTTCCGTCGCCACAAGTGGCGTAGGCCCAGGCGAACCGGAAGGCTGAAGAATGCGTCGACTCGTGAACTCGCTCTCTCGAAAGCCGATAAGGAAAGGAGTAAGAGAAAATAAAGCACGCCACCCAGAGCGATCAGCCCAACGACCGAAGCAGGCCCGGTCCAGCTCCGAGTCTGTCGATAACCGAGAAGGAGGAGTGCAACTGCAGTCAGTGCCCAACTTCCAAAACGGGCGTGTCCGATGGGTGTTTTCGTCGTGATCGAGTGGGCGGGCTGAGACGAGGTTTCCTCGGCCGCCCCTTCTCCTCGAAGCAGCGATAACGGGTTTCCCCAGGGAAGGGTACTGTTCCCGAGATTTCCGAACACAAGGCAGAGAATGATTCCCCAGGCCCAGGCCTCGAATGCAGCGAGCGGAGGAAACGAAGCGAGGTCGAGCTGAAACGGGAAGAAACTCTGAGCGAGGCGGGGAAGAACTTTTCCCAGCGCAAAACCGAAAACGGCTCCGAGTGTTGCGCCTGTGATTCCGACGAAGAGGGACTGAAGCCCAAGGTAGCGACCGATGCGAAGGCGCGAAGCTCCGAGGCAGCTCAGGATGGCCAGTTTCTTCTCTTGGGTTTGAAGCTGAGCCCGCATGGCAAAGGCGATTCCCGTCCCACCCATCAAAGCGACGAGAAGCGACAAAAGGCCCAAGAACTCGCTCAGACGGGTGAAGAAACCTCGCAGCTGAGGGCTAGCTTCGCGGTAGGTGCGTGCTTGGCTAGCGGGATCCTTCAGGCACTTTTGAAGGACCTCGCGTTTCTCGGCGAGATCTGGGTCGGTAGCGGAAGTTCCAGGCGCGGTAGCAAAAACTTCGCGGTAGCGAACACGTGATTCGGGACCGGCAAGACCCGTTGCCGGAAGATTGCTAAGTGAAATCCAGACGCGAGGGCCGAGCGCAAACGCAGAGCCTGCAGTCGTGGTCTCGTCGCTGACTCGGCCTTGGAGTTGAAATTTTTGTTTTCCAAGCTGAAACGGCTCTCCTGGCTTCCAGTCGAGTTGCGAGAGCAGATCGTCTTGAGTGAGGAGTGGGGGGAGTGGCACTGCTTTTGAAGTCGACTGAGCTGGGGTGGTGACGAACTTTCCGTAAAAGGGATAACCGTCGCCCCAAGCGCGCACTTCCACTAAGCGCGAGCGCGGCGTGCCCGGGATCGCGGCCATGGACAAGAAATCCCGAAGGCTTGCGTGGCGCCAGCCCGCGCCGAGCGCCGACTTCGCGCACTGAAGCTCGGCTTCCGGCAGAGGGCGCGGGCTCGTTATTTCCAGGTCCGCGCCGGCCAGGCCGCGCGCTTCGCGCGAGAGGGCCTGCGCCGACTGCTGCTCAAAGCCGCGGGTGGCGGTCATGGCGGCTACGGCGACCGCTAGGCAAAGCGCCGGGAGGCGCAGGCCCTCGGCCCGCGTGCGGCGGATCTCGGCCCAGGGCCTCATGGCCGTGCTCCGGCAGACTTAGGGAGCGTGTCGCTTTCCACTTCGCCGTCCCTGAGCCGCAGCACGCGGTCGGCCTGGCCGGCCAGTGCGGCGTCGTGCGTGACGAGGACGAGCGCGCAGCGCCCGCGCAGAGAAAGCAAAAGCTCGGTCACTTTGGCGGCATTCACAGAATCCAAGTTCCCGGTGGGCTCGTCAGCGAACACGATGCGCGGCTCAGCGACTAAAGCGCGCGCCACGGCCACGCGCTGCTGCTCTCCGCCTGACAGTTGCCGAGGCAAGTGATTCATGCGCGTGTCTAACCCGACGCGCTTGAGCCAAGCTTCGGCACGGTTGCGGCATTCCACGCGCGGAAGGTTTTGTAGCTCGAGCGGCAGCATGACGTTTTCAAGCGCTGTGAGCGTAGGGATCAAGTGGTAGGCCTGAAATACAAAGCCTAAGTTCTTGGCGCGAAATTCGGTTAGCTCATCCGAATTCAAAGAGTCGAGTCTGGTGCCGTTCAGGCTGACTGCACCTTCTGTGGGTGAATCGAGTCCCGCCAAGAGTGCGAGCAGCGTGGATTTTCCGCTTCCTGAGGGACCAAGCAGGGCAACGCATTGGCCTTCTGGAATTTCAAAGCTGACGTTCTTCAGAACGGGAAGAAGCGAGGACGGATTTCCTTCGAGTAAGAAACTTCGACCTAAGTTTTGAGCACGAATCATTGCGTGGGCCTCGCAGATGTCTTGAGAAGGGGAAGAAGAAATTTTGCGGTTCTTTCTGCCAAGATTTCCTGCCCGCTCGAGTTCGGATGAATGCCGTCGGCTTGGTTCAGTTCGGCTTTCATCGCCACGCCTTCTAGGAGAAAGGGAAGAAGCGGAATCTTCTCGCGCTTGGCGACCCGTGGGTAAATCGCATCGAAGCGTTTCCGGTAGTCGGCTCCGAGATTTGCGGTCGCTCTCATTCCGAAAAGCACGGGCTTTGCGCCGGCTTTTTTGATCTGCTCAATCAGAAGAAGTAGGTTTTTTTCAGTCTCCTCGGGTTTGAGCCCGCGAAGCATGTCGTTTGCGCCCAAAGCCACGACTAAGTGCGTGGGTTTTTGGCGAAGTACCCAAGCCAAGCGCCTGAGCCCCCCGGCCGTGGTGTCGCCGCTGACGCCTGCGTTCACGACGGTCACTTCATTTTGTCCTGCACTGCGAAGCTTGGCTTCCAAGCGGGCTGGGTAAGCCTCTTCTTGAGAAAGGCCCAAACCTGCAGTCAAGCTATCGCCCAAGATCACGATGGTTTCTCGGGAAGCATTTGCGCTTGCGGGGTGGAAGGCGAGTGTCAGCGCGAGGAGGCTTGAGAGGCAAAAGCGAAAGAGCATCCTCCTGTCATAGCGCACTCCTCGCTCGGACACGATGCGCTTCGACAGGGGGTCTCAGCCTGGGCTTTCCTCTAAGAAGCTTTTCTCTCCGTAGCAGCCCTCAGCGCTTCGTTTTGTTCCATCAGGTGGTTCCAAAGCGGAGGAACCAGTGCTGCCAGCATCATCGTGCTGTAGCCGCCGGGCATGCGGGGCGCGTCCTCTAAGTGCTCGAGCTTCTCGAAGTGTCGAGTCGGTTCGCGGTGGTGTTGGGCGTGATAGCCCAAGTTGAAAAGAAAGCGATTGGTCAGCCAGTGGCTCGAATCCCAAGAGTGCTTGGGCGAAACGGGTTCGAAGCGGCCGGGTGAAATTTCGGCGCGGCTCAGACCATAGTGCTCGACGTAGTTGATGGTCTCCAGAAGCAGAATGGCGACTAAGCTTTGAAAAGCGAGGAACTGAACTCCCGCCCAGCCCTGCCACTGAAAAACGGCGAAGTAGAGCGCGCTTTGAAAAATCAGGTCATGCACCATGCGGTTCTTGAAAAAGGAATGGCGACTGAGCTCAATTTTCCATGCGCTGAGAAGCCCCATCACAATGGAGCGCACCCAGAATGCGTAGATCATCTCGCCCCGGCGCGCGGTCGCAGGGTCTTGGCGAGTGCCAACACGCAGGTGGTGCCCTGAAACGTGCTCCACTCGGAACTGGCCGTAGGTGACCATATAAAGGAGGACTGCTCCCAACCCACGTTCCCAGCGGGAGCGCCGGTGCACGAGCTCATGAGCGGCAGTGATCCCAATGGCACCGGTCATGGAGCCGGTCGAAATCACAAGGCCCCACTTTTCCCAAGCCTCGAGGGGAGCATTTGAAAAAGTGACGATCGCCCAGGCCAGGAAAGCAGCCTGAAGCGGCACATAGGCCCAAAGTAAAAGCGAAGCTCCCGGGGCATTGAGTTCCACATGGGCGGGCTTTCGTCCGATCAACGAATCGAACAAAGGGTGGAGCAGAAAAACGATGGATGCGGCGGCCCAAGTCCAAAGTCCGCGCTCAAGAAGCGCGGGAACCAAGAGAATGGGGATCAGGTAAGGGAGTGTGAAGGAGGCGACCCGAGAAATGCCCATCATTACCCTTGATTGTAGCACGCGGGCCGGGGGCTCAAGCCAGCTGATTGCCTGGGGTGTCTCTTAAGGTTCGCATATCCTTCAAGCGTGCCGATTCTCTTTTTAGGCCTCGGAAAATATGCCATAAATCGCGGACATGAGCGTCACCCAAGCCGACTATTTAGCCCGTCTGAATGCTGCCCAAGGGAAGATCGACTGCGACTGGATTTTAGAGGGTGGCCAAGTCCTTGATGTGTTTTCGGGCCGCTGGAAGAAGGCGGACCTGGCCTTTCACGCCGGCGTGATTGTGGGCTTGGATGAAAACTTAAGGTCGCGCGGTGTTCGCGCAAAACGAGTTTTAGATGTTCGCGGCAAGTGGCTGGTTCCGGGTTTCATCGACGCGCACGTGCACGTCGAGAGTAGCTGCTTGGTACCGTCGCACTTTCAAAACGCCGTTTTACCCCGCGGGACCACAACTGCCATTTGCGATCCACACGAGCTAGCCAACGTGCAAGGCGTCAGTGGACTTCGGTATTTCTTAGAGCAAAGCGAAACGCTCGCTCTCGATCTTCGGGTCATGCTGTCGTCGTGCGTTCCGGCCACGCACTTGGAAACGAACGGCGGGGGCACGCTTTCTGCGGCCGACTTACTGCCTCTGGCGCGACATTCGAAGGCCTTAGGGCTTGCCGAGATGATGAACGTCCCAGGAGTGCTCGGGGGCGACCCTTCCATTTTGGAAAAGTTAGAGGGCTTCTCCGGTCACCCGATCGACGGCCATGCGCCGCTTTTGACGGGGCCCGCACTTTCAGCTTACGCGGCAGTGGGGATTTCGAGTTGTCACGAATCTTCCGAACTCGAAGAAGCGCGCGAAAAGCTCTCCAAAGGCATTGCGGTATGGATTCGCGAAGGCAGCGTGGCCAAGGACTTGGACGCTTTGATTCCGCTTCTCGATGAATCGAGTTCGCCCGCGCTGGGGTTCTGCACGGATGATCGCAATCCTCTCGATATTTTGACCGAAGGGCACGTCGATCACTTGGTTCGTCAGGCTCTGAAAAAAGGAGTGCGTCCGGAAGCGGCTTTCCGCGCGGCTTCTTGGAGTGTGGCGCGTCACTATGGTTTGGATTTGGGATGGAACCGCGTGGGCGCATTAGCACCGGGCTATTTGGCCGATCTGATCGTGCTCGAGGACTTGGCAACGTGTGCGCTGGGGCAAGTTTTCAAAGGCGGGGTTCCGGTCGATGAAATCGAACTCGCGCGCTCAGTGGCGCAAAGGCCAGTGAATTCGATACGCTGTACTTTGCCTTTGGCCGAAGATTTGGTCGGGCCTTCGGGCCAAGTCCATGTCATCGGCGCCGAGCACGGAAAAATCATCACCACGCGTTCGGTCGAAGCGCACGACGCACCCGGAGTGGCGCGCCTCAGTGTGCTCGAGCGCCATGGTCGGGGCTTCAGGCCGGCAAACGGCTACGTTCGCGGATTTGGCGCGGGCCTTCGCGGAGCCATTGCCTCGTCCGTGGGGCATGACAGCCACAATCTGATTGCCGTGGGCGATCGTCCCTCGGACTTAGCGGCTGCCATGGCTTCGCTCGCAGAATGCGGCGGGGGCTTCTCGGTGGTGCGGGACGGAAAAGTGCTGGCCCGCCTTGAGTTGCCCATGGGCGGCTTGATGTCAGAAAGCGATCCGCAAACCTTAAAAGAGAAACTCGTGGCTTTGAAAGAAGCTTCGCGCTCGATTGGCTGCGAATTGCCTGAGCCGTTCTTGCAGCTCGCATTCTTGAGCCTTCCGGTCATTCCTTCGCTGAAGCTGACGGACCGGGGCTTGGTGGATGTCGATCAATTCAAAATCATCGATGTGAGGGCTTCTTAAGATGCAAATTCAGGAATTGGGAATCCCGGTCAGTACCGTTTATGGCATCGGGCGCAATTACGCCGAACACGCAAAAGAGCTTGGAAACGAAGTTCCTTCGCAGCCCATCGTATTTCTGAAGCCACGCGCTTGTTTGGTTTTAGATGGCGGGCCGATGATCTTGCCCGAAGCGAGCGCACGCGTGGATCATGAAGTCGAGATCGTCATCGCGCTCGGTGAAGGAAAGCAAGTGGTGGGCTACGCGGTGGGAATCGATGGCACGGCTCGCGATTTTCAAGACGAAGCCAAAAAGAAGGGCTTGCCCTGGGCTTACGCGAAAGGGTTTCCGACTTCTGCGCCGGTTTCGCGTTTCGTTCCAGCAAGTGCCGTGGTCGATCCCTCGCGCCTGCGCCTTCAGTTGGAAGTGAACGGTCAGATTCGTCAGCAAGGCCAAGCTTCACAGATGTTGTTCTCGGTTTCAGAGCTCTTGAAGCGGATGGACCGAGCGTTTCCGATTGAGGCGGGCGATGTGATTTTCACTGGCACCCCTCCCGGTGTGGGGCCCATGAATCGCGGCGACCAGCTTCGGGCAAGCCTGTACGAGGGTGAGCGCCTGCTGACCGAGCTGAATCTGGAAGTGCGCTAAGGGTTTTTCTGCTTCTTCGTAGCCTTCCGCTTCCGGGAAGGATCGTTTGAATTTTTCAAACGTCTCCCGTATGTGGGGACGAATGATTTTGAAACGCACCCCGCAGCTATTGGCCTTTTTGTCCCGCCTGTCCGATTCCGATCAGGATTCCGATACGCAGTCAGCCCGTGCTTACGCCGAGCAAGTGGGAGCAGACGGCGCTCGCGCCATTTCTGAACAAGGCAAAAAGCTCATCGCCTCGGGTGAAGTCTCGGTCGATGAACTCGGTTCTGAAGCCAATCGGTGGTTTTCCGACGCTGAAGAAGCGGGTGCGTGGCTTTCAGGGCTTCTCACTTCGTTTGATGCCGTAGCGCAAAGCGGCGGTGGCGCAGATGCGGACGCGGTCGTGAAAGATAGTAACGGAGCCGTTCTGCAAGAGGGCGACTCGGTCACCGTCATTAAAGATCTAAAAGTCAAAGGCGGCTCGAGCGATTTGAAGCGCGGCACCTTGATCAAGAAGATTCACCTGATTGGCGATCCGGACAATATCGAGTGCCGGGTCGACGGCAGCACGCTTGTTCTGAAAACAATTTTCCTGAAGAAAGCCTGAGCAAGAGCCCCAAGCTTGAGTTGGGGTCATCAGGTTGCTTTCGAACTTCAACCCTTTTTCAGGCCAATTTCGCGCAGTCGTTCTTCCAAGTAAGAGCCCGCCGTGTGCTGCTCAGACAAGCGCACTTCTTTTCGAGGATGAAGGAAAAGCGGCATCGAGTAGCGGGGGAGTTTTGCGTCCACGCCTTTTGGGTTGATCACTCGGTGAGTCGTGGACGGAAACCAGCGTTGCGACGCTTCCTGCAACATGTCGCCAATGTTCACGACGATCGAGCCTGGATCGCAGGGAACGTCAAACCATTCGCCGCTCGTTCCTTTCACTTGGAGGCCGGGGGCGGTTGCTGCGGGCAAGAGTGTGATCAAGTTGATGTCTTCGTGAGCAGCGGCGCGAATGGCGCCTTCTTCTTCGCCACCGGTGAGCGGTGGATAGTGAATGGGGCGAAGCAGAACTTCACGCGACTCTTCAATCATCGAGCGAAGTGGCATGGAGTAGTTGCGCTGGATGTGGCCCGGTGAATGATCTTCGACCCAGCCCAGGAGCTCGCCCGCAAGTTCCGACATGCGATGAAACAGTTCGCGCGTGCTGCCAGGCATTCCTTTGGGAAGCTCGTTCCACGGGTAGAGGTGGAAGAACTCTTTCAAGTCTTTGGCGGCGGCGCCTTTGGCGTTCTCGGTTCGGAAGGGGAAGTAGCCCGCCTGAAGCTTCGGATCGAAAGTGTATTGATGCTTTGCGTCAGAATTAAAAAAATCTTTCCAGTCGTTGAACACTTCCGTCACCAGCGTGAACGGGATCGGGTGATCGGTGAGGACGCCAAAGCCCGTCTCGCGCAGACTGTCGGTGAACTGCTTCGGGGCATCAGCACTTCGGTAGGACACGCTTCGGACGTTCATCCCATTGGATGTACCGGAGCGGTCGAAGTTGGGGCAAGTGGCTCGAAAAAAATTTCGTTGCGCATAGCCGTCTCTAGTTTATGGTTTCGTAAACACAGGGGAACTTTCCCTGAATACTCCACGGAGAAACTGGAAAAATGAAAAAATCCCACTTGGGACTGTCCGTCCTCGCTACGGCTCTGAGCGCTCCCCTGGCTCTGGGCGCAGGTTTCGAAAAGAACATCACTTTCTCGGGCAAGAACGCCGGTAAAGCAGGCACCGCTGTGGCCGACACCTCGGGCGCAGAAGCTCTGTACTTCAACCCCGCAGGTTTGGGTGGCGCAAAAGGCCTCCAAGTCAGCGCTAACTTCTCGCCCACCTGGGGCCACTACGAAGGCCCGG
>JACCEB010378422.1_pt1 | contig 21239 bp, 36 predicted proteins | sample 7454761 | NCBI WGS metagenome assembly JACCEB01 (sample SAMN15323454, study PRJNA562643) | freshwater metagenome | isolation source: river surface water | place: USA:Blue River Watershed | collected 2017-08-18 | reverse complement strand
TACAGAATCAGGTGGTCACTACTACTTTCGTTTGAATAAGAAGAGTAGATATACTTGGGCAGTAAAGAGAGTTAAAGCACTTTGGTAATGGAATCACCTTATTTAATGTTAATCCTTGCTATACTATTAGCAGGATGGTTTTTACCAGTACCTCCAGGAATCTTTGGAGCTTTATTAGACTACTATGTTTTTGGTGGTAAAGAAGAGGAGCGAAGAAAACAAAGACTGTTTGAGCTATTGCAAAAACTTGAAGATGCTGGCACTGACATCCATACTGAGATTAAAAAAGCCAGAAAAGGTGAAAGTAAGTACTTCACAGTAGGTAATGTTCCACGTAAACAACAAGATAAATGAAATACAGAAAGAAACCAGTAGTTATTGAAGCAATTCAATACAAAGGATATATGACCGATGAAGTAATGAATTTTATAGGTGATAGTTTAATATCAGAATCCCGTTGGGGTGATGAAGGTGGACCAGTTGGGTACTTTATTAAAACATTGGAAGGTACATCTTATATGTTAGATAGAAACGATTATATAATCAAAGGAGTAAAAGGAGAATTCTATCCTTGCAAGCCCGACATTTTTGAAGCTACATACGAAAAAGTATAAGATGATGACATACGAAGAAGCACAAGAAATGTCACTACAAGTAAAGTGGAAAACATCCACTTGTAGTCAAGGTGAAGAGTGCTGGTGTAGAACTATTGTTCCTGTTGAACCTATTCTATATAGCGAGTATCAAATGATTGATACAGAACAAGAGTATACAGTAGTACGTCCAGGTGAACTTAATAAAGAACTAGCCGAACACTTTGTTAGATTACATAATAATTGGATAGATGACGAAAGAGAGTAAATATGGTAAAGTAGTCACTGGGAGTGGTGAACTAGAAATAATAGATTTTGTACAAGCAAATTATCTTGATAATCGTACAATAACAGTTGCTTCATTAGAAGATGGTAGTTATGCTTTACTTGTTGAAAATCCTGAATCATCAGGAAGAAACACAGTATCAAAGATGTGGTTAAGTAAAGAAAGTACTGTAGGTTTATTTAGCACTATATCTATGCACTTTGAAGCAAAAGGTATAAACTTGCTTGATGAGTTAAAACAAGCAGTTACTAGTGATGGAAAGATATCTTATGGTATCTCTGACAATCTACAAAAACTAAAAGATGATGACAAAACTAGTAGTTAAACTAAACATTTTGTGGAATATCATAACTAACAAGTATAAGCATTTTGTTGTACTTGATATTAGTGAAGAGCAGATGATCAATCTGTTTTCTGATGAAGACTTTGAAGTTGAAGTAATGTATCATGGACTACAACCTTATGTTGTTCAGAGAATGATTAATCAGTGCTCAACTGTAAAGGATGATATCGATATGATGTTAGATAAAGCACAGTTTGAAGCAGAAGCTGAGTTACATAACCGTAAAAAGAAGCCAGATGGTAATCAAACATCAGAAGACTAAAACATTAGTCACAAAACCAAATGGGAGGAGTAGCGATGCTGTTTCTCCCAACTTTATTTATGGGTGTGCAGGAGGATGCATGGTATCATATTGTTATGTTGGACGATTTAATCATACAACAGTCTATATCAATGATAATGTTGACGACATACTAGCTAGTATTGAAAGCTGGGTTGATAAACAACCATGGCCTAAAGAACCTAATCAGTGTGATGATAGATACTATACTATCGATATTGGTTGTAGTACTGATATTGCTTTACATCATAAACATTATGACTGGCAAAAAGTATTTACGTTCTTTAATGAGCATCCAAAACTAAAGAGTACGTTTGCAACAAAGTATCCTAATAGATTTCCGCTTGATGATTATATTATAGATCCTACAAAGAACCGTATTAGAGTGTCTTTAATGCCTCAGATATATGCTGAGATACTTGAGCCTAATACAACTCGTATTGATAAAAGGATTGCTAGTATAAAAGATCTACAAAAGAAGTTTGAAGTACACATAAACTTCTCTCCTATTATCATTAGAGAAGAAAGTAGTTGGTTGCATCAGTATGCTAAGTTGTTTAATTCATTACGTCTTCTTGGTATTGATGTACCATGTGAGTGTATCTTTATGACTTATAGTGATATACAAGCAAAACGTAATCAAGATAGCGAAGAAGGTAAACGTATCAATGTATTACTCTATAATCCAGCCTCGCAAGAGTACAAGAAATCAGAGTATGGAGGTATAAACTTGCGTTACTCACGAGACATAAAGCCTCTAGCGATTGATACGTTTAAGGCAGTTTATCGTCAGTACTTTGATGTATCTAATATCAGATATATTTTTTAACTTGCAAAAAACTATGAGCAATCAAAGAAATGAGTATACTAAGTTTGGTATTAACTATATTAGCAGCAACTCAACACTAATATATAACCATGTTGCTTTACATGAAGAGACAGGTAATGTATTAGAGGTAAAAGAGTTTCATGATAATGGAGTTACAAATGGTTGGTTACCACACAATCTACCAGGAGAGATAGCAAGTACATGCGGTGCAAACTTTGCAATAAACGTAAAGCTCCATGTTGAGATAACAGCTGAAGAGTTTTGGCTGGTATATGAACGAGTAGCAACAAAGCTACTATTATTAGCAATAAGCAATGAATAAGTTAAAAGAGATACAACTAAAGTTGATATACTGGAAACATCGAGTATATACGTTAGTAAGCAATCTATGGTATTGGATACCACGAATCTACGACTGTAACCCTTGGGATTATGTGTACTTAGAAAGACTAGTAACAGATCAGCTTGCTCGTATGACTAATGAGTTTGAGTTATTCAATGCTAAGTATAACTCAGAGCGTGAACTAAGAGAGATAAAGATAGCTCATAAGTTATTATATCGAGTACAGACTGGTTATTACCATAATGAACTAGATAAATACTATGGTGCAGATTACAATATCGATGCTCACGGACACTTTACAGCAACAACTAACTTCGACAACCTTGGTGAATACTTTGATAAGTATCCAAAAACATACAAAGAAGCAGTTCGTTGGCATAGTAAGATGAGTAATACAGAACATAGTAGTGATAAGTCTAGATTTATGATAGGCAACTATATGTCTGAGATTCTGCATTCAAAAGCTAGACGATTAGCTTATAAAATAATCGCTGAATACTCACCAAGATGGTGGGTTTAAATACTTAGTATGAAAAAATCAAAGATAACACTGTTGATTAATGAGTTTAAAGATCTCATGGAAAAGATGCTTGTTGACGATGGAGAACTATCTCCAACAATAGGTATCATAGCTCAGAAACAAGAAGCTAAAGATGAGACTGAAAGAGACCACTTGATGATCTGTCCTTTACCAGATAGATTACTAGAAACAAGAGACTCAAAAGCTTTTCTTATGGAGGATATATTACCTAAGTTAGGTGATAAGCTTACAAAAGATAAGTTTACTGTAGTTGGTTCAATCTTTGCTTATGTAGGATTAGTAAGAACTCTTCCAACAGATAAGCTAGAAGGTAGATCAGTAGAAGATGTTACTGAAGAAGACATAAAACATGTCAAACCAAAAGAGATACTTTTCTTGCACTATCAATCTAATGATGAAGACATGGTAAATGCTTTTAACGTAGCAAGAAAAGGCAAAGCTGTAAACGCAGAAGGTAACTTAGTTGATATAGTTACATTAACAAAGAACAGCAAGATGTCAGCAAAGACAACTGACCCAGTGGTTATTGGAGGTAGTCTTAGTGCTGTTTATAAACAGATAACTAAAAACGTTAAATAATGGGAATGTTCGATTTTTTATATACACGAGTCATTCGTGAACTAAAACAAGAGTTAGCAGACGCAAAAGTAGAACTAGACAAACGTCAAGAAGCAATCAATAGAACGAATGCTTACTGGAAACGAGTTGTCAGTGATCTACGCCGTAAAAAATAGTTGATGGTATAGCTCTATAGTCCATTGTTCGTTTATTATAGCCTTTTTTGGTGAAAAGTAACTTATATATTTGCATTACTTACTATGCCTATATATGATTTATCAGATGCCAAACGGGAAGATTATTGAAATGTCAGTAGAACAATACTTAGACATGACTGATGATGACTTCCAAGACTTAATGGCAAACAACTACGGAGAAGAGGTAGAGGATCCATGGTTTGGATCAGTACTGACTAGCACTAAGTCCTACCCCGATATACCTGAGATAGAAGACTTAACACAGATATCTTTTGAAGATAAGATCAAACCAACTGATCTTGATTTACCTGATACAGTAGAAGAGTAACAATTTTTTTCATAAGTAACGGTTAATCCTACCTGGTCTTGCTGGGTAGGATTTTTTTTGTCCTTGTAAATAACTTAAACTAACAAATAACATGTCAAAACAAGTATTAGTATCCGCAGATGAGTTTGGTAATGTAGTACACATGTCTCCAAACAACCCAGAGTATGGCTTTGTAATCGTAAAGCAACATACTCACACCATTAGTGATAATGGATGGTTAAGATTATCAAAGCGTTCAGCATTGATTAAAGGTTTAGTAACTGATTTAGTTGCAGCAAACTTTAAAGCTGATCAACCATTACCTGGTCGTATCATTGTTAAAGAATCTTTGGAACCGTTTAACCCAGAGAATCCAGACCAGCACTTAAAGATTGCAGGTACAACAGGTGTTGTATGTAACATTGATGGACAACCTATCTATAGAGATACGTTTTATGTTAATGATGCAGATGCACATGATGTATTAATCATGCATGATGAAGAATGTTCAGAAGCAATACGTAATGCAATGAAAGCAGAAAAGGTTCTTGCAGATAAGTTTATTAAGAAGTCAACAAACATTGAAGACTTCGAAAGAGAAGCAGTTTTATAATATGTAGTTTAGGGAGGAGTCATAGTGATTCCTCCTTTTTATCTTTAAATCATCTCACACATGAAAAAGCTAGAAGTAGTCTCAGCAAACAAGAACGGTATTGTAATATACCGAGTAGGGGCATCAAACTTTACAAGCGTTCCGTATCACTACACGGAAGAATCTAATCAACCGATTAGAAAAGTAAACACAGCACGAATATATCGTGAGTTTACAACACAACAACAGGTTTTATACAAGCGTGTTGTTTATGGTCTATCTTCATTTCACACAGAAGAGTTAGAACATATGACAAAGAGAGCAAAGAAAGATGTATCAATCGTTCATCATAAAGCTCAAGATGTTATTACTGCATTTAAGAATAAGAAGACAAACGAGTATGTTAGTCGTCTTATGAAAGCATGGTTCCCGAAATCAAAACTAGCAAAAGACTTCTCATCCTATAAGAATGGCGAAGTAACTACTCCTAATACTTTGAGCTTTAAGACTCTTGGTATTGATAAGTATACTCTTGCTCAAGTTCTTGTATCGGAAAGTTTACTACCAGATAACTTCTTTGCACTATGATCCCAAAGCAAAAGTTATGCAACGGATGTAATCAGATGAAGGTAATATGGAAAGCTCATGGAAAAGAGAAGTACTGCAAAGACTGCTGGTATTCTATTGAGCGTCCAAAAGCTTTGGCAAAACCAACAAGTAAGCCAAATCCTGTATCAAAAAAGATGAGTAAGACAATGTCGGAGTATGAGCGTAAGCGTGTAGCTTTCTTTGCTCTTCATCCGTTTTGTCAAGCTCGTCTTGCAGGATGCACTATTGGTGCTGCACAGATACATCACAAAGCTGGTAGAGGTGAAAACCACAACAACATGAGCACATGGCTTGGAGTCTGTGCTTCTTGTCACGAGTACATTGAGCTTCATCCTAACGAAGCAAAAGAGTTAGGATTTTCAGTAAACCGTTTAGATAAAGAATAATGTCACATCCGTTACATCATGCAATAAGCTCCCAGAAAAAACATGGGGGTCAGATAGAAGACTATCTACCATTGCACAATTGGTTCGATGAAACCAAACAACATTATCCAGACATGAGACATAGAGCTCTTAGACATCATTCAGAAGGCATCTTCTGGGCTGAGAAAGAGTTTGGTGTATTTATTGTTAACTCCAGTGGTAAGATGGTTCCAACAAGAGTTCTTGGTGAACAACATATCATGGAAGATCTTGGTTGGATACCAACAATAAAAGATTACTTAGATCTTATGGATACTAAGTCTTGGTTGTATAAACCAGGAGAAGGGAGAAAGCTAGTTAGAGAGATACGTGATAAAAAACTAGATCACGTTACTGATATCTAGACTTCTTTGTCAAGCACCAAAGGCTTACTATGTTTACGCTCTGCGCGAATGATTGTAGTCTTTGAAAACTTAGACAAAGTAGCTCCTAAAGAAGAGCATAGTAAAAGAACGACAAGTATTAGATTTATCATAGAAGTATTGTATTATCTTAAGAAAGATACTGCAAAAAACTGTATAAAACTAATACTTGTTGTATTTTACCAAGAAGTTAATAATAGTTCTTAACATATTACAAAAAGAAAAGATGAAAAAACAACAAGCGTTTGAACTTCTCTCAGAAGCAGAGAAGATTACAAGAGCAAGACAATGGTGTGAAGCTGAGTTAGCAGCAGGAAGAGAAGTAAGAATAGAGTGGGATGGTGGTAATGATTCTGGTTGTGTTAATTGGCGAGGTGATTCAGATGAGAATGAGATTACTGACTTTTTAGTTGATTCTGTATACGATGAACTTGATTATGGTTCATGGGCAGGAGATTTCTCTGCATCAGGGTATATGGAATATGATTCACATCAACAAGCACTTGTTGGTACTGATAACTATTCTGAAGATGACTACTTAGATCTTGATAAAAAAGCAGTATTACTTATACCAAAGAAGTATTACTTTGATCAGATTAGTTATCAAGTTACTGATTATGATAGTGGTGGTGATTGTAGTGTTGAGTTTACTGTTAATGTAACACAAGGCTTTATTGATCCAGAACTAGAAAATGAACTGAAGCTAAAAGCTGATGTACTAAAAGAGTTTATTGATGATCAAGTTAAATCATTAGATCTTGGTGATAGAGAATACTTAGGTATTGATAGTTCAGAAAGCGTTAACCATGATAGTTTAGAAGTTGATGGTGACTACTTAGTACTTGAGCTTGATGTATACATGAAAGTAGCAAGCGATGAAGACAGAGACGTTGTTTTAAACTTAAAAGATGAAGATGATGAGTAATATAAAGTATGCAGATTTAGAGTATACGGTATCAGCATACCGTAACTTTACATTAACTGAAGCATTACGTCTTTGGAAGAGTAAGTATCCTGAGTTTGTTGACTTCAAAAAGGATGTCATAAAGCATGATTCACACGAAGATTTTGGTATCTTTGTACATAGTGTATGGGATACTATTATTCCTGTAACTGTTGACGAAGCGTTTAAAGAAACTAATCTTGAAAGACGCCGTGTATTCTTTGATTGTATTGGTATACGCCGTATATTCAGTGAGTTAAATCCTGAGATGCTTGATCGACAAGTTATTACAAAGAAGCGTACAAAGTGGGATGAAGATAACAATCAAGAAGAGTACGTATTTGAAGATGTATACGAGTTATACAAGATTCCTGTTCAGAAGATAAATCCTGATAAGATAGAAGCTGATATGTCAGTTAGCTGGACAACAAGAAGACTATTCCAAGATAATGATATCTATGCTGTTAGATGTTGGTGTACAACAACTAATCGTGAGTATTGGATATACGTACCAAGAGATGCTTGCAATGTAGCAGAAGATTTTAAACTGTTTATACCAGACGCTGTAAAGGCTATTGCTTGGACTATACGGATCAATATTGATAAGCCTGAACGAATCTATCGCCAAGGTGATATCATCGTTGTAAAGGTAGGAAAAGAGTCTAAAAGAACATGGCCTAGACATCTAACAAAAGATCAGTACTTAGAATTAATGTATTCAGAAACATAGTATTAAACAAACCCAGTTATGGAAAAGAAAAAAGCAAAACGCTTAGTCCTAGGCGAAGGAGAAATCGTAGGACACAAACATATCTTGACCTCTGAGTCTGATATAGAGTACATGGATAATGGTACTGCCTTAGACTTTGAACTAAAGTCATTAGGTATACTAACTCACGATGAGCATGCTCGTATGGTATTTCCTCCAGGACAATACGCGAGCTTTAATCAAGTAGAGTTTGATCCATTTAGTGGTGAGATAACAAAGGTATATGACTAGAGATGAGATTCAAGAAGAAGCTCTAGCTCAAGTAGTACCAAAGCATCATGCTGGTATCGCAGTTTCAATGGGGGTCGGAAAGACTCTCATTGGATTGCGTTATCTTGATTCTATTGAGAACAAAACATTGTATCCTCATAGAGTACTTATTGTTGCTCCAAAGGTCAGTATCTTTAAGAGCTGGACGGATGATGCAGTAAAGTTTGGATTAGAGCATGTGCTTACTTCAGCAACGTTTTCTACTTACATCTCTTTACCAAAGCATGATCCAACAAAGTATGACATTATCATTCTTGATGAGTGTCATAGCTTACTATATACACATCAGAAGTTTTTAGCTTTATATAAAGGGCGTATACTAGGTTTAACTGGTACACCTCCAAGGTATAAAAAATCTGAGAAGTATGTAATGGTCTCTTCTTATTGCCCAATAGTATATACGTATAAGACTGATGATGCAGTTGAAGATAGTATTCTTAATGATTACAGGATATTTGTACATAAGCTGCCATTAAGTGGTGCCCCTGACATTCCTGTAAATCTAAAAGGTAAAAACTTCTTTACTTCTGAGACTCAGTCATATGCCTACTGGACAAAAAGATTAGCAACAGCACCATCAAAGAAGATGGAACAGATATCTGCTGTAATGAGAATGCGAGTAATGATGGACTTTAAGACTAAAGAGCGATATGCACAATACTTGCTTAAAGGTATAAGAGATAAGTGCATCATATTCTGTAATACTCAAGAGCAAGCAGATCGCCTATGTCCGCATTCCTACCATAGTAATAACGAACACTCTGATTTGCATCTTGCTGCCTTTGAAAAAGGAAAGATTATGCAGCTTAGTTGTGTTGCACAGTTGTCAGAAGGTGTTACTATCCCTGACTTAAAGTGCGGTATCATCATGCATGCATTTGGTAATGAACGTAAGTCTAATCAAAGAATAGGTCGTATGTTGAGACTTAATCCTGATGAAACAGCTATTGTTCATATCTTGTGCTATGCAAATACAAAAGATGAAGACTGGGTAGAAGAAGCACTAAAGGACTTAGATCCAACTAAAATCACGTATCACACAATCGGAGTATCCTAATGAGACTTTATATAGGTAAAATGATTAAGAAAGGTGATAGCTTTCAGCCATTGACCAATCAGGACAAAGCTTTATACGGACAGTTTAAAGACAGTGTTCCTGATGGTTCAATGATTGAGATCACCATGCAGGTGTATAACCCTAATGCTACCTTAGCACAGATCAGTAAGATCCATGCAATGATAAGAGAGCTTGCTAATCACGGTGGTCACACCGTTGATGAGATGAAATACTACGTTAAAGACAGAGCTGGTCTAATTATAAAGACTGAAGGACAACACATTGTCAAAAGCTTTGGCGACTGTAGTAGAGATGAACTTAGTGATGTTATCCAAGCAGCTATTGTGCTTGGGGAGCAGATGGGCTGTCCTGTTCACTAAGATCAGAGTATGTTACTAGATTCTTTTCGACAGCAACTTCCTCAATATGTTTAACTAATACAGCAATAGTTACATACGCAGCCATCCAAGGCTCATCGTTGTAAGTATTATTCTCTATTGCTTTATTTAAAGCAGCTACTTGCTCTGGACTCTTATCACTAAGGATAAAGCCCATAGTAGTGAATAGCTGTTGAACAAAACCTGTGCCTATACTAATAGGAACTTCAGTGTTTGGAGGAAGAACGGGAACACCTTTTGACATTGTATTATATTTTTTACAAAGATAACAAGATTTATGAGTTCACAAACAGTTGATCTGAAAGAGATTCAAGAGAAGTTGATTGATAAGCTGAGAGATTCAGGATGGGCAGACAAGCTAAAAAGCTTCTTGATGTCTAATGAGTTCAGTGAGGTATTACAAACACTTCACTCAATGAAGGATGATGGTAAACGTTTTACCCCACCTTTAAAGCATATCTTTTCTGCTTTTGAAGAATGTCCTTATAGAGACCTTAAGGTTGTCATCATAGGACAAGATCCATATCCACAGTTAGGTGTGGCAGATGGTAAAGCATTCTCTTGCTCAATAACAAAAGAGTTACAACCAAGTCTTAAGTACATCTTTGATGCTATTGAAAAGACTATACATCAAGAGTTTCCAACGTACCAAGATCCAGATCTAACCCGTTGGTCAAATCAAGGCGTATTGTTGCTTAATACGGCGTTAACCACAGAAGTGGGAAAGATTGGTAGTCACTATAACGTGTGGCTAAAGTTTATAGTATATGTAGTTGATATGCTTTCATGGTATAATCCTGGTTTAATCTGGGTATTCATGGGTAAGCAAGCACAAGAGTTAGAGTCTCTTGTTAGTAGTAATCATTATAAGTTTTTAATCTCACACCCTGCATCAGCTGGTTATCAAGGATCAAAAGAGTGGGACTGTGAAGATGTGTTTAATAAAGTTAATGAGATTATTGCAGCCAATAATGGCAAGGATCAAACAATTAAATGGTAGTATGAAAAAAGTAGAATTACATATCAGTACCTTAATCGAGGCACTAGAAAACGGTTTATCTTGGCTTAAGTCAGAAGACCAAGGTTTTGGATCTATCCAAGAAACATATGAAGCAACAGATGCTGAAATCAATATGATTAAAAAGCATCCAAAGCTTAAAGATGTAGAGCCTAACTTCATGAGATTTATCTTAATCGATGATCTTGAAGAAGAAAGCATCTCTCTTGTAAAAGAAAAGCGTCAACGCAAACCAAAAGAGTTTGATGTAGCTCAGAACATCACACAATCTGATATGTTTCAAGTAGAAGAAACATCTCAAGAAGAGTTAAATGCATTCATTCATATCTAATAATAAAAACTAATGTCAACAGTAAAAGCAAAGTCACTAGCAAAAGTAAAAACTCAAGAAGTACGTACAATCAGTACTTCTTTAATGAACAAAGAAGAAGTGTTCAAGACTCTAGCATTAGCAGAGTCAGCTCAGTTACCAGTATTATTAGAGGGTCGTCCTGGTGTTGGTAAAACCAAGACTGTGGTCGAGTATGCAAAAGCATGGTTGATCGAGAATAAGTTAGCAACTGCTGAGAACTTCATGTCAAAGATCTATATCTTAGAGACAGACGAAGGTACTAAACAATCAGAGGTGAAGGGTATGCCAGACTTAGAAGCGTTATTTACAAACAATAAGTTTGAACTTAATGCTCCTATCACTGAGGCTGAGATCATCATTATTAACGAGGTAGATAAAGCTAGTTCTGGTATCCGTAACTCTTTATTGGGTATTATGAACGAGCGTTTCTTATTTAACGGTAAGAACAAGGTACCATGTAAGTGGAAGTTGTTTGTTGCAACTTGTAATGAGATTCCAAAAGACGAGATTAACTCACCTTTCTGGGATCGTTTCATGATCAAGATGCAGGTATCTCGTATCTCCGCAGGTGATATGGTTAAGTATCACAGTAAAGGTGGTAAAGACTATGTACAGAACATCAGTCTTAACATTCCAAACTCACAAGAGTTAAAGGATGTTGTATTGTCACCAAGTCGTATCGAGAAGTTCATCGAGGTATCTTATGACAAGACTACTGACCGTACTTTAACCTTTGTTCCTCGTCTTGCAGCAGGTATTCACTATATCTGGGATGTTAGTCTTGACAAAGCTTTAGTTAAGTTAGCTGAGATGATGGTTGATAAAGCAGCAAGTACTCGTCTTAATGACATGCTTACATCAATGGAGATGAAGATTATCATGTCTAAGATCGATATGCTTAAGTCTTATCACGATCAAACTAGTTTATCTCTTGCAGTAAAAGAGATTGAGGATCTAACAGCAACTTATATCTCAAACGGTAAACTTGCGGATGATGATGCTCAAACTATCGATGCTACAATGACTATTGTACTTGAGAACCACGTCCTTGCTAATCAAGATGAAGCAGAAGAGGAGTTAGCATCAGAGATTTTAGGTGAGATTGAAGGAGATATGAGTGAGTCAAGCATGCCTTTATCTGGTACTATTCAATATGCTGCTTACACAACGTCTACATCACCTGCAGATAGTAATGTAGATCCATTCTAAATAAGAGAAAGCCATGGCTAAGAAACAGTATAAAAACGTGTTTACAATCATGGAGAAAGTAAAGAAGGGGGAGCTAGATTTTTCTGGCTCTTCCCGATTTACGAGTATCATTGGTTCGTACAAAAAACCTGAGTTAGTAGAGCCATATATTCACTATATAGATGCTTATCGATTAAATGAGTTTGTAAAGAAAGCCTTTATTCCTGGCTATTCAGCTAGTGGTAGTAACCATAACACTATGGTTCAAACCGCTGAGAAGATTAATAAGATGAAAGGTCGTGAGCAGTGGCACTTTTCAGTTGAAGAGATGACTGAAGCTTATCAATCAATCCCATCTTCACTAAAGAATGATATCTTTAATATGTTTAACAAACCTATTGACAAGATTGACTTCAAAGCTCGTAATGAGAAGAATCAAATGCGTTATAAGCTTCTTGAGTTAGCGAATGATCCAAGCTTAAAGATCTTAACTGAAGGATCAAACGTTAAGTCTGGTATGTTTACTCAGAGTATGATGACATATCTTACTTACTTTATGCTAAGACTAAAGAAGCAAGATGAAGAAGCTCATGAGGAGATGAAAAATCAGCTAAATCAACCTGATGGCGACGGAGATGATGATGATCAAGACGGAGACCAAGATGACCAAGCACAAGGTCAAAGTGGTTCTGGTAAAGGATCTGGAAAGAATCAGCAGAAGATAGAGAAAGCTATTGATAAAGCTCTTAAGCAAACTAGAGATCAGTTAGAAAGAGAGATGCAAGATGCAGCTCAACATATCAATGAACTAACTGAGAATATTGGTGAAGAAGAGCTTGAAGAAGCTTGGAACAAGAACACTGGCATCGGTGGTATGACTAAGCATGAGATAGAGCGAGCACTTGAGTCTTTAAAGAAAATCAAGATGAATGATTCTGTACTTAAGAACAACATCAAGATGATCTTAGATAAGTCAAAAAATTACTTCTCAGGACAAGAACGCATTACACATGAGTCTTTGTTCGAGTCAGGTAACTTTGATGGCTTAGAGGACTATGTAATGCTTCATCCAAAGCTCAGAAATCTATTCCCAGAAGATATCACAACAAGAAACGTTGAGCGTAAAGGTAAGATTAACCTTTATATCGATATATCTGGTTCGATGTCTGAAGGATGTGGCGTTAGAGATGTTGACGGTAGAGGATTAAGCAAGCTTGAGTTTGCAAAAGCGATTGCTCTTGTAATGAAAAAGAATAATATGCTTAACAAACTGTATTCTTTCAATCAAGATATCCATCCACTAAGAACAACAGACTTTGCTATTGCATCTTTGGATGACATGGGTGGTACAAGTATTACTAAGGTAGTACAGCATGTGATTAAATCACAAGAGAACAGCTTAGTACTTACTGATGCTGAAGATCGTTGTGGTATCTATACTGATAAAGTATTCTTCCTTGGTGTTAAAGGTAGTATGTTTAGTTACTTTAGTGACCACGTACTAGCTGACTACCATCAAAACCAGATGTCTGTATTCGATGGTGAAAGAATCTTATCTGTTGATAAGAAAGGCTATACCATTAAAGGTTAAGCTTGGTACCAATCATAAACATATAACTGTTAGGTCTAATACTCTGCTCACTAAAAGCGAGTGTTAGACCACAGTTAAGTTTAAAACGTTTGGTTAGATTAAGATCAAAACTAGATCCTGTCATGGCGTTGAATGCTGGAGTTACAGTAACGCCTGTCTCTGATGCAACAACTGGAAAAGCTGAAGCTGTAATTGTTGGAGCTATTGATACTCTTTTACTAAGTACAATAGGCTTACTATAGAACATAAGCAAACTACTACTTACTGTGTTCATTGCATAACTGATAGTCTCGTTTATACCAAAGATACCTTTATTATTCTTTAAAGGCTTGATATAAGCAGCAGTAGCAAATGCTACATAGTTTCCTGATAAGTAAACTCCTGTAACACCATAGTTTGTTATATGAGATAACTGACCTTTTGCAAAGTTCATCTTTGTATATCTACCAGATAAAGCAAACTGATTAAAGGTAGACCAGATCATACTGGTAACACCCCATGAGTCTGCTCCAGTCATTGAAGACTGAGACATACCAACTGATATTATTTGAGAAAAACTATTATCATCAGATAATAGAGAAGTAAGATCAGAGTTATATAAAATAGGATTAACACGGGCACTGGATTTGGCAGAGCTCTTACTGCTTTTCTTATCTTCGCTTTTTTTCTCTGACTTGGACTCACTTTTACTTTCTTCTTTGCTTTCTGACTTTGACTCATTACTTGATTCGCTTTTGGTTTCACTCTTTGTCTCAGAAGACGAACTTGAACTACTACTTTCTGAAGAACTAGACGATGAACTAGATGATGATGAACTACTAGTACTTGTTGCACTTGGTGCTGGAGTACTACTTGCTGCAGAAGATGCAGCTGCGGATGCAGCAGAACTAGCTGTTGATGTAGCAGCTGATGTTGCAGAACTTGTTGCTGCACTAGTAGCAGCACTTGTCGCCGCAGATGTTGCAGCGGCAGTAGCAGCAGCGGTTGCACTTGCAGTTGCTTGATTAACTGCTGCACTAACTGCAGTATTAACTGTCTGTGTTACTACTTGATTTACTACTTGTTGTGTTTCAGGGCATGGATATGCTGTTGTCAACATATTTAACCATGCTGTTAAAGCACCTGTAGTTATATCGTTTGCTGTAACTACTTTGTATTGACCTCTGTAAACAACAGTAACTGACCCACTTGCGATAGGTACAGTTACCGTTAATACTTTTCCTGAACAAGGATCAACATATGTTTGTGATAACACTTGAGCATTACTCGTGTTCCACAATAATAACAAGATGATAATCCCTAACCATTTCACTACTTCGGTTCAATCTTTATAGTTGAATCAACAGAAACTTGAAAACGCTTTAACTTAAGCATCTCTTCTTGATAGTCCCATTTAGCTTCAAGAGCCTTAATCTTTTGACGTGCTTTAATCTTTGTACGTACTTTAAGAATCTTACCCTCGATCTTTGAAAGCTTTACGTAACGCTTTGCAGGATCAGTCTCTGTCAACTTAACAATCTCCATCTGATGTTCTAGATTAGAGATACGTGTTTGATACATTGGTATCTTAGCACCTTCGTATATCTTATACGCAGGATAAATACTAGCAGCAATAGCAATACTAGCAGCAATGATTAGTTTTTCTAACATGGTTGGTTTATTTAGTGAAAATCTTTTTCTTAATCATCCGTACCACAATCTTACTAGCAGCGTTTTCAAGCGCTTTTTTAGTCGTTGTACCAATCGTGGATTGATTAAACTTAATATCAGCAAAGTTAGCATCGTTCATTAGTGTTGCTTCCCTAACAGTCTTAGCTTCTCCCATTCCTGAGCCAGTAAAATACTCTCCCGTCTCAGCGTTAACAAACTTAACCTGTAAACCCATGCGAGTTACAACTGTCTGTTTTACACCGTCTTTCAAAGATAATGATTCATCTTCAGAAACCGAAAAATCATAGACCTCAATATAAACAAAATACTGAGCAAGCTTAATCTTACCTCTACCATCTAACTTATTTTCTGTGATACCAGATTGTGAAGCTTGAAACTGCTTTACCATTCTGTTCTTGATCTCAGCCTTGTCTTCAGTAAAAGTAAAACGGTTTGTCTCTTCAAGGTATTCAACAACAATGTTTGTAACACCAAGACCAACACGTTTATCTTTTAACTCAGGATAAGCAGCATAAACATCTTCGTTTATACCTAAAGATAGTAACTGTATAGGAATCTTTGGACCTTCATAGTCCATTAAAGAATCTATGTTTATCTTCTTCTCAAAAGATGCAGTATAAGACTCTGTTCTTGTTGCTGCTATCTGTGCTTGAGTCTTATGACTGGAAGCTAGAAAGAAGATAAAACAAGCACTTAAGAATACGCTTAACTTTTTCATACAGTTTCTTCATTGTCTTTTATTTTACCGCACTTAACACACTCTTCATCACCGTCATTGTCAACATCGTCCCATACGTGTTCACATTGTCTGTGTGCAAAGTATACATCGATCTTACCATCACCGTCAAAGTCAATACCATCCATGGTACCATCACCATCTTCATCAACCTCAATACCAATACGAGGTTCTGCTTTTGGTTTATCGACTTCAACTGGTGAAGAAACAGGAGCTGCAGGCATATCTGAAGTATTAGATAAGCTTACACCGTCCTCCTCATCCATCTTTTGGACTAGCATCTTGTCTTTGTCTGTATCAGAGAACCAATAGTCAATGATCTTACCATAAGAACCAATAAATGCACCAAGTAATAAGAGTAATAACTCTTTCCACTCACCAGCAATAGCAGTATTCTGAGCAATAGCTAAGAAAATACCGCCAATAATAATCATAAAGCCTCCAAGAACAATAGCTGTAATAAGCCAACGTCTTGTCATCATTTGATTTAACAGGTCTTTAAACCCTGTGCTTGTACTTTGTTCCATGATATTACCACTTAGGAGCTTCTTCTAACTCTTCCTTTGCTGTCTTAGGCTTAGGTTTTGGAGCTGGAGCTGCTTGTGCCGCAGGAGCTGCAGTCTTGTTAACAATAATAGTTTTAGCTACAGGTGCTGGAGCAGCTGCCGCTTGATTGATATTAATAACAGGAGCTGCTGCAGTTGTTGCTGCTGGAGCTGGTTCATCACCTTCACCTGTTAATTGTTTTGTAACGTAACCACCAACACCTAGTGCGATAGTACTTGCTAATCCGATTAAGATGCTCTTTAATGAGCCTCCTGTGCTTTCTGCTTCTTCTGACATGTTGTTTATCGTTTAATAACTAAAGGTTTTCTAATAGATGTACCAGACACATCTGTTAATGTTAAGTCATATAACCCGTCTGGCAGGTCACTAAAATCATAGATCTTTGTTGTAATCTCAGTCTCTGCTGTTAATGGTAAAGACTTTACAGGTTCGATAGCAGCAAAAGAGTAAACCTGAACAGAGTATTTAGCTCCAGGTGTTACTGCAAATAAAGCTGTAACCTTACCTCCAATAGATGTAGCACTTAATATTTCTGTTGAAGTAGCTTTTACACCTAGATTTATTGGAGTATCCTCAAGCTTTTCTAGATCAGAGCATGCAAACACAAAAGTGATAAGCAATAATAACAATAATGTATTCTTCATAGTGGTTAGATATTAAAAGTTGTTGTATCCAGTAAGTTTAATAGTGTCTGAGTTAAGTGTAATGCCTAACTGAGCACCTGTACTTGATGCAGCATCCATTACTGGACTTACTTTAATCAAGGTATTCATATCTAAACCGTTTGTTATTGCACTGAACTTAAGCTTAAACGGTACTAGTTCTCCTGTAACAGATGAGTTAAGAGCTTTGTCTAATGCACCAAAACGAATAACACCAGGCTTAGTATTATCAGCAAAAGCATACCATGTGTTTGGCATCTGGTTCATGATCTCTTCAAACTTAATAGAAGCAGGATTATATCTAAACTCAAACTGTAAGCCTGATAACTTATTACCGTTTGTATTAACCTTGATAGGTATCTCGATTGTATTAGATGTTAGAGTCTGATTAGCTAAGCTTACTGAAATATTTGAAGCTGCAACTGTTCTGTTTAACGTCTTGTTTGCTGTTGAGTTAGTCTTTAATGATACAGCAGCGTTCGTTGCAATAGCTCCGTTAATAACTATCTGAGATGAGTGTGAACGGTTTATATCACCAGGGATTAAGAACTTAAGCTTTAAAGGTTTATTCTGTCCTATAAGACCAGTCTTGAAAGTAACATAACTGTTTGTAATATCTTTCCAGTTTGCTGGTGTTAATGCATTAAAAGTACTATCAGTAAATGTTGGAACTGAAGCATACATATCTGTTCCTGCAACGTAGTTTGATGGTAAAGTAAACAACTTATCAACGCCAATTACTTGCGAGTATAACTTTGTTAAGTCACCACCATCAAAAGTTTTAGAGCGATTAACATCAGCAGCTAAGTAACCAGCTCCTGTAATAATAGATTCACCTTTATATGTACCATCTAAGTTCTGTTGTACAAACTCAGCTTGAGCTGTAGTATAATCAGATACTGTAACAGCAGCCGCATACAAGTTATGAATGCTATCCATGTTTAGCATCATCATTACTCGATACTCTGTATTAGGTTCTAATCTTGATTGATCGATGTTTATTGCACCAGCTGCAGTAGCATCAGCAATAATACCAGTATTTGTTGTTGGATTCAAAAACAATACCCGATGTAAACTAAAGTTATCGATATTAGGGTTTGTTTCTATAGTTGCATTAACATACTTAGTAGCTGTAGGATCAAGATAGATAACACTTGTTAAAGGTATTGTCATCTCAGTTGAACCTGATGTACCGTCTTGATTAAACGCAGCCGCAAAGTTCATCTTGATTGGATCCCATGCATACCCAGGAGCTGTAGTCTTTAACTTAAACTTAAGACGAATCAAATCATCCCAGCCTCCAGCATATGGCATACCATTAGGAGTAGCCCAGTTTAAATAGACCCTAAGAATAGTTTTAGGTCCACCAGCCGTAAAAGTATAAGCAGCACGATTATAGTTAGTATTACCGTCTGCAGTGGTATTCTGTTGCGAAGATGTCCACGTATAACCAGGATAAGTGTACCAGTCCATAGTAATACTAGAGCCGTAAGGAAGTATCCCACCGTTTCCACCTGTTCCCGTATTTGTAACAGTAACAAGCTCAAACGCTGTGTTTTGGTACTCAAAATCGAAATAAAGCGATCTAGCTGTTGTATTGCCATTACCATCTGCTTTTACTGATACTATAAACTCATCTCCTTTATTGATGACTGCACCGTTAACATTAACTGTTGTTGAGTCATCTTGCAGTCTTAACTTAATGTTGTTCTGACTATAGGCTGTACTATAAAAAGATAGTAAAAGGACTATATAAAAAAGTTTTTTCATTATAATAGTTTTGTGATTAGTGTGTTACAAGATTTTTTTAGGGCTGATGATAGATTAGTTTGGTTAAACTTACCACCTTCATCTATAACTACTGCAGCCATTGATACTTCCTCAGCAGACTCTTCAACTATAACTGTCTTCTTTACTTTACCATCTTCAATCAACTTACCTCTCATTCGTATAACCACAGCATCTGTATTCTTATGGAACACTGATAGGTTAGACTGAGTCTTTAATACATCAAGATAGACAATCTCAATCTCTATCTTTTTTGTAGCATATGGATTGATTACGTAGTCTTTCTCTTGTAAGAACTCTTCCATGATATTCTTAACACCAAAAGCAAGGTTACGATTACCAGCTAGGTTACCCATAACAATCTTATTCTCAACAGAAGAAACGTTTATGCTTTCTCCTGGTCCTATAAGATTAACAATGTTCTGAGGAGCAAAGAAGTGTGAGTATATAAAGTAACTCTGTATCGATAATGCAGATGCTACAATACTCCAAACAACAAACAATAATGCTTTCATATACTTATGGTTTATACATGGAAAAAGAGCGATTAACGCCCTTGTCCCCTGTAACTCTTCTTGACTGCTTTTGCTTTTGGTCCTGCAGTCTTTGCATGTTTTCCTTTACGTCTAGTGCCGAAGACAATCTTCTTTGCTTCAGCAGATCCTTTTGCTTTTGCCATGGTTTGTTATGATAATAAGTGGTAGTATTCTTTATATTAATGATATTTCCATAAGTATCCTCCTGCGTGATTTCGAATACCCTTACAAACTTTTACAATATTTGGATTAGGTACTCCTGTATCTTGCTGAGCTTCTATTACTGAATTATATGTCTTTAAAAACCTACCAGTCAGATCATAGCAAGTTACCTTTACACTTTTAGGATGATTACCTCCTGTAAACTTTCCTTTACGTGAGTTACTTACTTTTACTTTATTTTCTAACTTAGTCATACCGTTAAGACATCCTTTGTTTTTTCCTAACATTGACTGTCTTTTCTTCTCTCTAGTTTCTACAGATGGATTAATTAAACCTTCTCCACCGTCAGTATGATTACATAAAGTACCTAAATTCTGATCTATTCTTCCATATAAACTAATAAGCTCTTTCTCTTTTTTACATGCTTCCTCCCATGTCAAATTATCTAAAACTATATCGACTCGATACTCAGTTTTTTGAACTATTCGAGTCCAGTGTAGATTTCTTCTAGCTTTTTCATACGCTCTAGAATAATTAGAACTAGAACCTATACCAACATAAAATACTTGATTAGTGTCTAACCTAACATGTCTGTATAAATAAGGCATTACACTAAAAGTTTATAATATTCTTGAAAGTGAGCTATTCTATCTGCTAAGCCTATTGTACCGCCGTTAACTCTTTTAGTTACGGCTGTTACTGTTGCTGTATCAGCTCCTTTATCACAGATAGCCCATAACTTATTGCTATTAAAGAAGAATGCTGCAGATGCTAGTGCATACTTTGTAGCTACAAGATCTGGATTAGCAACAATGTTTTCTGGAACTGTAGCATCAAAACGAGTATAGTTTTCTTTACCTGTGAGCTGGATGTAACCACGACCGCGGAACTTGTATCCATCACCAGATGCTTCAGGACCATTACCCATACGAGATGCATAAACTCTATTAGCAATCTTTTGTGGTTGTCTCTGATAAGCATTAGCTAAAGCATCTGTCGGGAAGTACTTCTTAAATATACCTCTAAGACCTTTTGCTGAGTAGTTAAGATTTTCTTGTGTTGCTTTAAAGCCACCAGACTCATGACCACACTGAGCTAAGAAATGAGCTAAGCGTAATGGTGTAGTAATATTAAATAAGCGAGCTGTATCTGGAATAGCTGCTATAACAGCATCAGGTACATGTCCTTTTAATCGATCTAGTTTGAAGCTGGAAGTTGCAGCAGGGGGTGTTGTAACTTGGGTGACAGGTGCTTGTGTTTGAGATG
>JACCEB010782288.1_pt1 | contig 21246 bp, 22 predicted proteins | sample 7454761 | NCBI WGS metagenome assembly JACCEB01 (sample SAMN15323454, study PRJNA562643) | freshwater metagenome | isolation source: river surface water | place: USA:Blue River Watershed | collected 2017-08-18 | reverse complement strand
TCATTGAAATATTTACTCGAACCACTCATTGTAAGCCTTCCGATATCAGATATTCGGGTTATTCCTAGTCACAAATAGGGTAATATTAGATTGTCGTGGTGCCCAAATGCATGACATCTGGGTTAAACGGGAAACACTATTCAAACGTGTGCTGCCCCCGCAACGGTAAGTGAATGTGCCAATTCAGCGGCACTAAGGTTTAATAAGCCACTGTGTAGTCAACATGGGAAGGCTAAACCCCGAAGTTCACCAGCCCGGATACCGGCCAAGACAGGTGGACTTTCACGGACGGGGACCTTCGCGCGCCGAGGAAAGCGCTCGTTCTCAAGCTGCGCCCAATTGACGCTCATATCCCTTTTTAAGAATTTCTGTATCGCCCGCTAACGGGGAGGTTGGCTGGCATTACAACTAGGGAAACATCATGCAATCATGCATATCGGTAAGGCCATCTTTGAACAAGATGGTGAAATTGTCTATCTTTGCTTTACTTGCATATACTCTTATTCATACTGAATCAGCAATGGCACAAAGCAGTGTTTCAGTCGCCAGCGCTAATAGCTTAATCGATCCCGTAATCGTAACGGCCACTAGAACCTCAACTAAAGCGAACGATGTTCTAGCTGATTATGTTTATATCGGCCCTGAAGAAATTGCTGATGCAGGCCAGTCTAGTCTCGTACAACTGCTTCAGAGACAGCGAGGAGTTGAAATCTCTAGTAATGGCGGCAGCGGTGCTATCGCAAATGTTTACTTAAGAGGAGCAAACTCAGGGCAGACTCTAGTTTTAATTGATGGAGTTCGGTCACAATCTTTGTCACTTGGAACACCATCTTGGCAAGCAATTCCGCTATCAATCATCGATCATATTGAGATTATCTTTGGTCCTCAGAGTAGTTTGTATGGGTCTGATGCGATTGGGGGTGTCGTGCAGATATTTACAAAAACGGGTGAGGGTCCCGTTCAAGTGGGAGCCTCTTCTGGTTATGGAACTTATGGCACCTCAATATCGGATGCGAGTATTTATGGCAGCACATCTGGTGATCAAAAAATTAGATATTCCTTGAGTGCCACGCAAGAAATATCAATGGGATTTGCTCCAATTGCTCAAAATAGTTCATTCAAAACGCCCTACAATACTTCACAAAGAATGGGCTACACGCGAAATGGTGGATCAGGAAAATTAAGTCAAGAGTGGGCCAGAGGACAAGAAATTGGGCTCCAATTTTTTGCGAGCAGGAACAATAATCAATACATTAATAGTTTTGCAAGTAGCACTACAAGCAATCAAATTAATGATTTAAGTACTTATTCATTATTTTCGAAAAATAAAATTACTGATATCTGGAAAAGTCTAATTCAAGTCTCACAATCGTATGACTTAGCTCAGGATGTATCGGGTGGCTACACCTCAACGTATAACTCAAAACAAAATATCTATACCTGGCAAAACGATATTAACGTTGGAACTGATTTAATACAACTTGTAGCAGAACGAAAAAATGCAAATTTAACTACGCCTGGAGAAACAACATATACATCAGCAGCTAGTCAGATAACCAATTCTTTTGCCGGTGCTTACCAATTAAGACGCCGCTCTCATTTAGGTAATGTGAGCATTCGTAACGATAGTATTACCGGCTATGGGTCGCAAACGACTGGTAACCTCGCGTATGGTTATTTCTTTTCAAAGCAGTTAAGGGGGAATATTAATTACGGAACAGGCTTTAAGGCACCCTCATTTAATGAGTTGTTTTTCACCGATTACGGAATACCAACTTTACAACCCGAAAAGAGCAAGAATACCGAGATTGGTTTGCATTATGAGGCGAAAAAATATGAAGCGCGCCTAATTGCTTACAGCAATACGATTACTAACTTAATTCAAACTTCGTTTAGTGGTTGTCCTTCAGGATATTCTTATTGTGCGAGTAATGTAGCAAAGGCTAAGATAACTGGTTTGTCAATTGGCGGCACAATCCGAACAGGTTTTTTTTCTATAAAAGGGTCGTTTGATCAACAAAATCCAGTTGACGAAAATACTGGGTTTGTTCTGCCTAAGCGCGCTCGTCAATTTGGGAATATTGGTGCAGACTTTAAAAATACTCGATTGACTGCAGGGGCTGAAGCTACTTTTCAGGCCAATCGAAATGATGTTGCAAATGCCGGCTATATGGGTGGCTATGCAATCTATAACCTCTATGGCAATTATGAGTTCGCCAAAGACTGGACCTTATTTGGCCGTTGGAACAATATATTCAACAAAGATTACCAACTTTCATATGGTTACAACACCCCCGGATCCAATCTTTTTGTTGGAGTTCGATATGCTATGAAATAGTTGTTTTGGGCTAATTTAGGTCTAAAATGGCTTTGTCAACTAAGGAGTTAACCATGTTTAATCTTTCCACCAAACAAACTGTTCTGATTGCAGTGGCTCTCTCCTTGGTCTTGTGGGCAACTCGAGGACAACACGTTGCCTCCCTCCTTAGCCTGCCAGATGCCACATGGGCAATTGCTTTTATGCTTGGCTTCTTGTTGAGCCCCCTTTTATTTGCGATCATTTTGATCCAAGCTTTTGTAATTGATTATCTGGCGATGGGTAACTATCTCCTGAACCTAAGCTACTTTGCCCTCTTGCCTGCTTACTTTGTATTATGGTTTGCCGGTAAATGGTTTAGGGCTCAATACGAGAAGCACGGTTTTAAGTTAGGTCAATTTGCCCTATCTTTTGTTGGCGGTGTTGCAGTTTGTGAGTTACTTTCAAGCGGCTCATTCTATTTTCAGAAGAGCACTGCTACTTTTGGCGGTTTTATTGAGCTCTTTGGACAGTATTTCTTTAGTAACCTTTTCTTTGCCCTTTGTTATGTTGCGGTTGCTGCGCTTAGCTACCATCTCTTGGCTGGCTCGAGTAATAAGAAATTAGCATAATTTTTAATTACGCATCATGTCTTCCGATTCTATTCAACAGACCCTACGCCGTCTCTCCGAGAAATTAAAGATGGTGAGCGCCTCTGTTGAGGCCTTGCGCCAAGATCGCGTTATGCTTGAAGGCAAGATTGAGGATGCCCAAAAACGTATTGAACATATTTTGAAGCGTCTTCCCGAACAAAATGATTCTCGCCAAATGAATTTACTTGGCGATAGCTCTCCTACTATAGACAAGGATCATGACTCAACAACGCATTGAAGTAAGCCTTGCTGGCCATAAAATTACACTTGCCACCTCGAGTGATCACGAACCACTTCTGCGAGAAGCCTGCACTCTCGCGGATGAACAAATTCAGCTGGCACTAGCGAGTGGTAATAAAAGTATTGAGCGCGCTGCAATGATGGCTACGATCAAATTAGCGGGTGATCTAATCCAAGCTCATAAATCTATTGCGCAGTCCTCTAATACTCCTCAGGTAGATCCTGAATATCTCCTTCAAATTGAACAGGAAGTACTTGCTCTTGAACAGCAAGTGGACTCCCTTATGAAAACTCTTTCCCTGCCTGGTGCGCCAAGGCCAATAGTTCCTTGAACCGATGCGTAAGCATACGGAACGGGTATTGCAGTATGGGCGCGAGCGTCTTATCGATTGATAGTGTGGGCTCGTCTTACACTCCCTGGATCATTTGATGCACCCGAAGTATTGCTACCGTACCACCTTGAACTTTAGGGTTCAGGATGACGGCCTAGCGCCCAAGGCGGGGATCCCTCTATGTTTCTAACAGATATTGTGATTCTGTTGGTCTGCGGTGCTTGTGCTGGGTTTTTAGCGGGTCTTCTTGGCATTGGCGGGGGCATGATCCTAGTTCCCTTCATGATTATCGTCTTCAATAACCAAGGATTTAGTCAGGACATCATCGTGCACATGGCAATTGCTACTGGCATGACTACCATCCTATTCACATCTCTTTCTGCAATCCGCGCCCACCATCAACACGGCTCGATCGATTGGAAATTGGTCATTGGTTTTACCCCCGGAATTATTGTGGGGAGCTTTTTGGGTGGTGGGGAATTATTTGAGGCTTTCAATACTGCTTGGCTCTCACTCTTCTTTGCCATCTTTATTGTCTACACCTCAATCCAAATGTTCATCAATAAGAAGCCCAAGCCTGAGCGAGAACTTCCTGGTAAGGTGGGTTTATTCTCCTACGGAGCTTTTTCTGGAGCTTTATCGAGCCTTCTCGGTGCTGGTGGCGCTTTTGTTACGGTCCCATTCATGATTTGGTGCAATGTCAGCCCACATGTGGCAATGGCCACCTCTTCAGGTTTGGGTTTTCCAATTGCCCTGGCATCTACTGTTGGCTATGTGTATGGAAGTTTCGGTCGACCTGATTTACCAGCCGGCTCATTTGGATATATCTATTTACCCGCTGTTGCATGCATTGTGGCTACCAGTATTTTTACTGCGCCATTAGGGGCAAAACTAGCTCGTCGGCTAAATATAGTTCAGCTAAAACGGGTGTTCGGGGCTATGTTGATGCTCTTGGCCTTGTTTATGTTCAACGAGGCTCATAAAGCTCTAACGGCTTAATTGCTATATTGCTGCCGCAAAATATTCTTTTGCACTTTACCCATTGCATTACGAGGCAGGCTCTCTAAGATCTCGACACGCTTGGGGACTTTAAAGTTTGCGATCTTGGATTTGAGCGCATCAATCATTGCTTGGCCATTTAACTTCGCACCAGGTTTGGGGATTACAACCGCCATCACAGCCTCACCAAAGTCTTTGTGAGGTATACCAATCACTGCGCTTTCTTCAACGCCGTCCATGTCATCGATAAAGCTCTCAATCTCTTTTGGATAGACGTTATAGCCCCCTGAAATGATTAAATCTTTATTACGGCCAACAATGCACAGATAGTGATCGGGTACCTTACCAGCACTAGTTTCTCCACCCCAGCGCCCCACATCGCCCGTCTTAAACCAGCCATCCTTAGTGAACTCTTCGGCGGTCTTTTCGGGCATACGCCAGTAGCCCTTAAAAATATTAGGGCCACGCACTTCAATGTCGCCGATTTCATTAGGACCACATGCCTTGCCTGATTCACTAACAACACGAAGCTCAACGCCAGGCAAAACAACGCCAACTGACCCGCCGACACGAGCTCCCTTATAAGGATTTGAGACAAGCATGACGGTTTCACTCATACCGTAACGCTCAAGAATAGTATGGCCGCTGACTTTTTGGAAATTATTAAATGTCTCGGTCAGTAAAGGTGCGGAACCCGATACAAAGAGTCGCATATTTTTACAAACCGCTTTATTGAAATTGGGATCTAGTAAGAGACGAACATAAAAAGTAGGCACGCCCATCATCACAGTTGAACGAGGCAAATACTTGATTAGTTGGGCGGTATCTAAACGTGGTAGCCAGATCATCTTACTGCCGTTAATTAAGGCTCCGTGAGCAGCCACAAAGAGGCCATGTACATGGAAGATAGGTAGAGCATGCAAAAGCACATCTCCTTTTTTCCAACCCCAGAACTCTTTAAGGACCAAAGCATTTCTACCCAAATTACCATGGGTAAGCATTGCGCCCTTACTTCGACCGGTAGTGCCAGAGGTATACAAAATAGCAGCTAGATCATCATCTGACCGAGTAAGCGTTTTAAATTGATCACCACAATGAGCAGCACGCTCTAGTAAAGAGCCTGTTCTGTTCTCATCCAAGGTAAATACGTTTTTAGTGCCTGCCTTGAAGGCAATTTTTGAGATCCAAGAAAAGTTCTTAGAACTGCACACCACCACAGCTGGCTCAGCATTCTCAATAAAATACTGAATCTCGGACTCTTGGTAAGCTGTATTGAGGGGTAAATAAACATAACCTGCGCGCAGTGTTGCTAGATATAAGAACAATGCCTCGGGAGATTTTTCGACCTGAACCGCTACTCGAGAGCCTGAGGGTAAATTCAGGCTCTTGAGAAGGTTTGCCAACATGGCAGTGGCGCGATCCAGATCACGCCACGTGTAATACAAGCCCTCTTGGGTTTCTAGTGCACAGTCTTCACGATTTTTTGGAAAACCTTTTTCTAATAATGCATATAAGTTCACTACGAAACCCTCAAAAACTATTACAAACGATTAATCCAGCTTGGCACCGGATTTTTGAACAACTTCTGCCCAACGCTTCACGTCAGCCGCAACCAATTGACCAAAAGCTGGACCATATAAATTTGGAGTCTCGGCACCGTTACTAGCCCAAATAGCTTTTAGCTTGGGAGTATTCAAGGCCTTCTGAACTTCCGCGGTCATCTTGTCGATAATTGGCTTTGGCGTTCCCGCTGGAGCAAACATTGCATACCATGTGGATACCTTATAGTCAGGTAAACCTGCCTCAGCAAAGGTTGGCACATTTGGAATAGCAGGATTACGCTTATCTGCTGCTACTGCAATAGCAAATAATTTACCGGCATTAATTTGTGGTGCTGACGTGCCAAGACCATCAAACTCAAGATCCACCTGACCAGCCAATAAATCGCTCATCGCAGGACCTGCGCCACGATAAGGAATATGGACGATAAATGTACCTGTTTGGATCTTAAATAACTCACCCGCTAAGTGATGCACTGTTCCACTGCCCGCACTGGCAAAGTTATATTTACCAGGATTCTTTTTCATGAGCGCAATGAAATCTTTTAGATTACGAGCACTAACGCGACTTGGGTTTACTACCAAGACTTGAGGAACGCTAGCTAAGAGTGCGACTGGAATAAAGCTCTTTTGAATATCGTAATCAAGCGTTTTGTACATCGATGGTGCAATCGTATGATGGGATGCACCGATAAACCAGGTATAGCCATCAGGGGCAGCTTTTGCGGCTACTGAAGCACCAACAGTTCCACCAGCTCCACCACGATTATCAATAATGAACTGCTTTCCTAATTGCTCCGTGAGTTGTGCTGCCAGGGGGCGAGCAAATGCATCAGTACCACCACCAGCTGGAAATGGATTTAAAAATGTAACCGTTTTGGCAGGCCACTCTTGAGCTAGGGCATTGCCCGATATACCAAGAACAGCTAATAAACTGAGCAACACACCAGCAATTTTCTTTTTATGGATCAATGCCATTTCTAATGTCTCCTCTTGAATACATATTTAGCGAAATTAAATGCGACCCTCATTCTAAAACGAACTTAAAAAACATGGGGTAAAGGCCCTAAAGTCTTATATAGGACTTGTACTTAGGGGTTCATCAATTTGGCAACCGACCGAGAATAAATAATCTCGCCATGGACAAAGCGCTCGTGATTCTCTTCCACGCTGGATAAATCATATAAATAGTTCACCATCAATCCAGCAGATTGGCGTAAGCCATTTTTGGATAGATCACCAGCCCAGTTGATTTGGTATAACTTGGCGCCATTACCCAAATGAAACTTTGCGACCGGATTACCATCACGGCTTGGGGTTATACAGGCCAAATAAATGGCTGTTAAACACAATAAGGCCTCTTTCTCTCTTTTACTACATTCATCAGGATGCCAGGATTTTGATAACTTCTCTGACCAAGAGATCCCATTGAACTTCAAAAGTTCCAACGCCTCATCGCGGGCCTTACGAATTGCCGGCTTCACTTTTTCTGCATCAGGAATCTCGCCCAAATGAGCTCCCGATGTAATCCACTCCATCAGACCTGGAATAGGTGACAAGGTTACAAAAGTTTTAAGTCCCGGGAACTCAGCGTGTAATTGCTCAGCAACCCGCTTAATCAAAAAGTTACCCATTGATACACCACGTAGACCAGACTCACAATTACTGATTGAGTAAAAGGCGGCTACCTTGTATTGATTACTTTGCTCCACCGGTGCAGATTTTTTATCCACTAAGGGCATGATTGCAATCGGGATATCTGGCAACAGTGCAACTTCAACAAAGATTAAGGGTTCATCGGGTAACTGAGGATGAAAAAAAGCAAAACACCGGCGGTCAGGCTGTAAGCGGCGGCGCAAATCATCCCAGCCATCAATAGCATGCACTGCCTCGTGAGCAATAATTTTTTCTAAGACCTCTGCCGGAGATTTCCAATCGACACGGTGCATTTTCAGAAAACCGGGGTTAAACCAAGATGACAGCAAATGCCGCATGTCGTAGTCTAAGGTGGCTAACTCTGGCTTTTTGTGAAGTAGGCCCAGTAGATCGCGACGCATTTCTACAACCGCAGCCGTACCGCCAGGGGCTCGGTTTAAGCGGCGCAAAAGCTCTTGTCTTGGCGACTCTGAAATCTTTTGCAGGCGAATATAGTTTCGAGCACATGGGTCTGCTGCAAAACTTTGAGCAGCCTTCATCAGAGCATCTGTATCAATATTGAACTGCTCTGCAAGTGTCATAAAAAAACGAGGACGTTGCTCTGCATTGAGTTTGCGGTAGTTTGAAATGACATCCAAAGCCATGCTAACTGCATTAGACTCGCCGCGCTCAGAAACTAAGCGATTGACAGCGCCAATGGCGCGCGATAAGTAGCGGGTTTGGGCAATTTTCTCGAGCATACGAACAGGATAACGAGCTTTCCAAAAAGCGTGTTATTTTTTAGAAAGATCGCCTAATTTTTCTTGCCGAGATCGGCGCGTGATGAGATAAATACCTAAAGCAATCATGGGCAAGGAAAGCCACTGCCCCATCGATAAGCCAAGGCCCAGAAGGCCCAAAAATGCATCTGGCTCCCTGGCAAACTCGACTCCAAATCGGAGTGTGCCATAACCAATTAGAAATAGCCCCGATATCTGACCAAGACGTCTAGGTTTTCTTGCATAAGTCCATAAAAGAATTGCCAGGAGTAAACCCTCACCTGCAAATTGATACAACTGTGAAGGGTGACGAGCCACTTGATCAACCGCAGGAAATACCATTGCCCAGGGCCAATCACTGGGACGCCCCCACAACTCTCCATTAATAAAGTTCCCAATACGTCCAAAGGCAATGCCCAGTGGCACAAGCGGTGCGACAAAATCGGTCAGTACAAAATAGGAAAGTTTGCGGCGTTTAGCAAACCAAAACAAAGCAAGCAATACCCCCAATAAGCCACCATGGAAGGACATGCCACCCTCCCATAGTTTAAAAATACCCAACGGGTTGCTGAGGTAAAAGCCAGGGGTATAAAACAAAACATAGCCCAGACGTCCGCCAACAATCACGCCAAACACTCCCCAAAATAAAATATCTTCAACATCCTTAAAAGTCCATTGCAGCGATGCATATGGCTCTTGCCGAAGTCGCAAGCGCCCTAATAATAAAAATTGGGCAAAGGCAAATAAATACATGAGTCCATACCAATGAATCGCCAAAGGACCCACTTGAAGAGCAACAGGATCAAATTGTGGATGAGTCAGCATCCTTAGACACCCTTCGCTTGATCAAAATGATGCAGCTCATGACCTAACTCACGATAGACTTTATAGCGCTCACGCCCTGCTAAACGCTCATCCTCTTGAGTGGTTACCACCTCAATCCATCGGGGAAAGCGGGCCAACAATTGATTAAGTTGTTTTGGCTCTTCTTTTTTTAGATAAATCAATACATCGCAATGCGGAATCGTACTGTCTTGCAATTGACGTTCATCGCCAACAAACACAATTGGGGTTTCCTGGGCAGCATCGTGGTCAAGCCATGCATGCGGTAAGAAATCGGTTTTACTAAAGTTCCACATTAGAGCATCAAGCTCTTGAAGTTCTTTAGAGCTGCCAACAACCACAATCGTGCGCAAATGCCCTTCCACCTCCGCACTTGCCATAATTTTACGGCTTAGGCGACAACAATACAGCAGCTTATCTGCCACATTGCTATGAAAATCAATGCGCGCCATCAGTACCAAAAATAATTAGTTTATTGATTGAGCAAAAAGCTAAATAAGAGCGGAACCGGCCTACCAGTAGCCCCTTTTGCCGCGCCGCTCTTCCAAGCGGTGCCAGCAATATCTAAATGTACCCATCTAAATTTCTCTGCAAACCGCGATAAGAAACAGGCTGCAGTCACGCTACCAGCTGGACGACCACCAATATTAGCCATGTCGGCAAAATTGGATTTGAGTTGCTCCTGATAAGCGGCATCGAGTGGTAAACGCCAGACCGTATCCAATGACTGATGGCCCGCATTTGTTAAATCCTTCACCAGAGCCTCATCGTCTGAAAAGAGTCCGCTGTGCACATGCCCCAAAGCAATAATGCATGCTCCGGTTAGTGTAGCAACATCAATTACTGCTTTTGGCTTAAAGCGCTCGACATAGGTTAGGGCATCACACAAAATTAAGCGCCCTTCTGCATCCGTATTTAATATCTCAATAGTCTGACCAGACATACTCTTCACAATATCGCCAGGACGTGTTGCTCGACCAGAGGGCATGTTCTCGCAGGTAGGCACAACACCAATCACATTCTTCTTAAGATTCAGAATGGATACTGCGTGCATGGTGCCAAACACTGAAGCAGCTCCACACATATCGTATTTCATTTCATCCATCGCTTCGCCTGGCTTTAAGGAAATTCCGCCCGTATCAAAGGTAATACCTTTACCAACAATCACGATTGGTTCCTCATTCGCCTTGCCGCCATCGTGACGCATGATGATGAACTGCGGTGGGGTTTCTGAGCCTTTTGCTACTGCCAAGAACGATCCCATACCAAGAGCTTCAATTTGTTTCTCACCCAATACTTGCACCTTCAAGCTGGTTTTCTTGGATAAATTTTGTGCAGTGCGAGCCAAAAAGGTTGGGGTACAAACATTCGGGGGCAGATTACCCAAATCTTTAGTGAGGTTCATCCCTTCCACTAGAGCTGCACCTTCGCGAACAGCAGCCTTCACAATGACGGCCTGCTTGGTATTCGTAATGAAGGTAAATTCTTTGAGCGAATCAGCCTTTTCTACTGGCTTGGTCTTAAATTGCACCTGGCGGGCCCCAAAGCGATACGCCTGATCACCCACAATTTGGGCCAGTAGATGAACCCGCTCGCGAAGCGCCAGAGGAGATTGATTCGCCTTCTGTTTACCCACAAAACTAGCTGTGTGCCAAAGTACTGACCCAATTGAGCCTCCGCTCACTTGCTTTAGGGCAGAACGAGCGATCTTGGCAAAATCTATTAAAGACTCTTTGTCTCCCAGTCCAACCAACAAAATACGTTTCAGCCTGACCTTACTTAATGCCCATGCATGACTCGAGCGCAGTAAGGTGCAAACTCCAGCCTTGCCATCCAGATCTCCCAGGCTTTGAGCTTGAGTAATTGCCCCGCCCAGTAAATCATCAAGGGCTTGTAATTGATTAAGCTCACTTTGGCGGTAGCCTAGTATTAAACAGTCACCCGTCAAACCACAAATTGCGGCAGCTGCGTTGGAGCTCTTAAAATCGCTATCGGAAAGGACTTTCGTGCTAAATTGAATTGTCATAGTCTGTCTAAATTAAAGGTTTTTTTACATTATCCACCGAGCGAATTGAACTTGCTAAATTGCTTCCTCTAAGACATGATTTTTGAACAAGCCCTCCGCCGCGAACTGAGCATGACTACCGGTGCCGTTTTTTTGGTGCTAGTGACCATCATGATCACTACCCTCGTTATCCGTATTCTTGGTTTTGCTGCCAATGGAACCGTCAATCCAGAAGATGCTCTAGTCTTAATTGCCCTGGCAACCTTAGGTTATTTTGCTGTCTTGCTAACCGTATCTCTGTTTATTGCAGTCTTAATTGTTTTAGTCCGCTGGTACAAAGACTCTGAAATGATTGTTTGGTTTGCCAGTGGTATGAGTATTACCAACCTCATTGGCCCGATCCTGCGCTTTGCACTCCCCTTAATTATCATCATTGCCATTTTGGCCGCCGTGGTTTGGCCATGGGCCAATCGCGAGTCCAGCGTTATTAGTCAACGCTTTCAACAACGTGATGATGTGTCTATGGTAACTGCGGGTCAATTTAAGGAATCAGCCAAAGCAGAGCGTGTATTTTTTATTGAAAACCTTGATATTGACAAAGGTGAGGTAAAAAACATATTTGTGGCCGATACGCGTAATCAAAAACTAAGTATTGCTGTGGCGGCAACTGGTTATATCGAGAATGCGCCAAATGGAGATAAAAATATTGTGCTCTTAAAGGGGCGACGCTATGAGGGACAACCGACGCAAGCTAACTTTCGAATTCTGGAGTTCGATGAATATGAGACCAAAGTTCGCGGCAAGGAAGTTGCGGCACCCCCACCCAGAGATCGAGAAAAAAATATTCTGGAGCTGATTAATGAGCTTGATCCGAATATCAAGCGGGCTAATTTTGGTGAACTCTTGTGGCGTATAGGTCTGCCATTAATGGCTTTGGGCTTGGTGTTGATCGCTATTCCCCTAGCTTACGTTAATCCGCGACTCGGAAATTACACCGCCATGTTCTATGCCGTCATGGTTTACCTGATTTACAGCAACTTACTTAATCTCAGCCAAAACTATGTCTCACAAGGACGGGTCGACTTTTTCCTTGGCCTCTGGCCAATCCATCTTATTGCCCTGGTGCTGGCCTATCTCTTAATTCGTAACCGAATCAATCCCTCACTCAAGTGGTGGCAACGGCAACTGCCAAAGGCTTTGCAACCCAAATGAATTGGTTATTTCCCAAAATCTATGAGCGGTATTTTGCAAAACAGATCTATATTAGTTTTGGTTTTATTCTATTTGCCCTGGTTGCTCTCTTTTTATTTTTTGACATTTTGAGTGAGTTAGGTTCTGTCAATGCCAAATACACTTTGCCACTTGCTTTGTTACACGTTTTACTCAAAGCCCCAAGCCGAATCGTAGAAATCATCCCAATCGCAGGCCTCATTGGCAGTATTTATGTATTTGCCATGATGGCAAGCCAATCTGAATTCACGATCTTTCGCGTTGCGGGCTTAGATATCAAACGCAGCCTGATCGCATTGGGCAAGATTTCACTGCCGATTGTTTTCTTTACCTTGCTAATTAGTGAGGTGCTTGGACCATACAGCGAGTCCCTGTCCGAGCGCGTCCGCATGCAAGCCTTGGGTTCAACTTTTAGCTCACAATTTCGTTCAGGTGTTTGGGTGAAAGATCAACTGCGTGATGAAGATGGGGTTGGTCCGGTCAAACCAGGCGTCCGCTATGTCAATGTAGGCTCGATTAATTCCAATGATGAAATCCAACAAATCCGGATGTATGAATTTGATCCCAATTATCGCCTTCTCTCCATTCGAAGCGCAGCTACAGGTCGCTTTAATAATCAAGGGATCTGGGAACTGAATAATGTATCGGAGACGCGCTTTACCGAAAAACGCAGTAATGACCCATTGGATGCAGTCTACACCGCACAAACCAAAACTCTACCAAAACTAAATTTAGAATCTCAGGTTACACCACAAATCCTCAATGTTCTTTTGATCAGCCCAGAAAAAATGTCAATTGTGAGTTTGGGGCGGTTTATCCTCCACTTACAAGAAAATAAACAAGATATGCAGAGGCATGCGATTGCTTTTTGGAAAAAAGTGATTTACCCCTTCATTATTTTTGTCATGCTAGCTTTAGCCCTACCATTTGCTTTTATGAAAGTGCGTGCTGGTAGCGTGGGTATTAAAGTCTTTGGCGGGATTATGCTGGGCATGAGCTTTCAGCTTTTTAATACTTTATTTTCCAGCATTGGTCTGTTGGGATCTCTGCCTGCTCTATTTACCGCTATCTTTCCACCACTAGTTTATCTTGCCCTTGCAGTCATTGCCCTCAAATGGGTGGCACGCGCATAAAGTCAATAGATCCATGAATCTTCATCAGCTTCGTTTTGTTCGAGAAGTCGTACGGCAAAATTTCAATTTAACTGCTGCGGCAAAAACACTCTTCACCTCTCAACCTGGCGTCTCCAAAGCAATTATTGAGCTAGAGGATGAATTAGGTGTTGAGATCTTTCGTCGACATGGCAAACGAATTCGTGCGCTCACTGAGCCTGGTAAACGAATTTTGTTATCGATTGAGCGCATTTTAGAAGAGGCGGAAACCCTCAAGCGGGTTGGTAAAGATTTTGCTAATCAAGATCAAGGTAGTTTTGTTATTGCTACTACGCATACTCAGGCTCGCTATGCCTTGCCCAAAGTCTTAAGTGAGTTTACAAAACGGTTTCCTAAGGTGCGAGTCAGTATTGCTCAGGGCAATCCAAGTCAAATTGCGCAAATGCTATTGGAAGATCGAGCAGATCTAGCAATTGCTACCGAGGGCTTAGCGAATACCCCAGGCGTTTTAGCTCTTCCAAGCTATCAATGGCAGCATGCTGTTGTAGTGCCTTCAGGCCACCCCCTACTCAACCATGAATCCATCACACTAGAGATCTTGGCAAAGTATCCCATCATTACCTATGCCAAAGCGTTTTCAGGTCGTAGCAAAATTGATGCAGCATTTGCCCAACGTAATATCAGCCCAGACATCATCTTAGAGGCTATCGATGCCGACGTGATCAAAACCTATGTTGAAAATGGCATGGGTGTCGGCATTGTGGCAGGCGTAGCTATTGATCCCGAACGTGACCGGCAACTGAAATCAATCTCAGTGGGTCATATTTTTGGCAGCAATGTAACGCACATTGGCATCAAACAAGGGGCCTACTTACGCTCTTTTATCTTTACCTTTATTGAGCTCTTCTCCCCCACCTTGACCCGCAAGATTGTGGAGCAAGCGATGTCAAGCGAATCCAGCGACTATCAAATTTGATTGGTGCCTCGGGTCGGACTCGAACCGACACGCCTTGCGGCACCGGATTTTGAGTCCGGCACGTCTACCAATTCCATCACCGAGGCAATTAGACGTTCTTGAGCTACAAACTTGCAAGAACACTAGAGGAATTGATTTTAACCAATCTCATTTCCCTTAATGAAAAGCCCTATAAAACAAGCCTTTCAGGGATTACGGTATTAGGATAGTTGTCCCGGTAGTTTTACGTCCTTCTAGATCACGATGAGCTTGGACTGCGTCAGCTAGTGGATATTGCTGCTTAATCTCAATCTTGATTTGTCCTTTGATGACTCGGTCAAATAAATCAACCGACATAGGCTCTAATAAACTTCTATTAAGCGCATAGGTCATCAGTGTTGGACGAGTTACTTTCAAAGAGCCTTTGCTGGATAAGAGGCTAAGATCAAGCGGTGGTATCGAACCAGAAGCATTGCCAAAGGTAACTGCCATACCCCGTGGAGAAATGCAATCCAAGGTTTTCATGAAGGTGTCTTTACCAACAGCATCATATGCCACAGGCACACCCTTTCCATTCGTAATCTCTTTCACTCGCTTTACAAAATCTTCCTCTCGGTAAAGGATGACGTGATCACAACCATAGGATTTAACAAGTTCAGCCTTCGCTTGACTTCCCACAGTGCCAATCACTGTAGCGCCAATCGCTTTGAGCCATTGCAAGGCAATTAATCCAACCCCCCCTGCAATCGCATGAAATAAAACGGTATCTCCTTTTTGAACCTTAAAGGTATCGTTCAAAAGATATTGCACTGTTAAGCCCTGCAACATCATGCCCGCACCGGTCTCAAATGAAATCGCATCTGGTAGCTTCACAATAATGTCAGCCGGCATGATACGAGCTTGTGCATAAGCACCCGTTGGCCGTCCAGCATAGGCAACGCGATCACCGACTTTCACATGCTGCACGCCCTCACCCACCTTCTCGATAATGCCCGAGGCCTCCATACCAATACCACCAGGCAGTGGCTGAGGATAATAGCCAGAACGGAAGTACACATCAATATAGTTCAAGCCACATGCTTTTTGGCGAACCAAGACCTCTCCTGGACCGGGATCGCCTAAGGTGACATCAATATATTTCATGACCTCTGGTGGGCCAACCTCATCAATTCGGATTGCTTTGGTAGTGATTGTGGACATACTATTGCTCCCTATTGTTTTTGTTTTAAATCAAATGATGTAGAACGATTTAGGCGATTTTTTCGATCAAACCGCTATTTTGCCTAAAATTACACTTCGCAGTTGAAATTAACCAAAACATCAGATAAGGATCGCTACCATGGCTGGTCACTCAAAATGGGCCAACATTCAGCACCGTAAAGGCCGCCAGGACGAAAAACGTGGCAAGGTTTGGACCAAGCTCATCAAAGAGATTACGGTTGCATCCCGCTTAGGCGGAGGCGATCTCAACGCAAATCCGCGCCTGCGTCTAGCAGTCGATAAAGCCAAAGATGCCAATATGCCTAATGACAATGTGCAACGCGCAATTGCTCGCGGTACGGGGACGCTTGATGGCGTGAATTATGAAGAGATCCGCTATGAAGGCTATGGCATTAACGGGGCCGCCCTGATCGTTGATTGCATGACCGACAATCGTACCCGCACCGTTGCTGAAGTGCGTCATGCATTCTCAAAACATGATGGCAATATGGGAACCGAGGGGTCGGTTGCTTTTTTATTTAAACATTGTGGTCAATTACTATTTGCACCAGGCACTCCTGAAGAACGGTTATTGGAACTAGCTCTTGATGCTGGAGCAGATGATGTCATCACCCATGAAGATGGCTCTCTGGAGGTGATTACTGCACCCTATGAATTTACAAAGATTCGCGTTGCACTTGAAGAGGCTGGTCTCAAACCCGAGCTAGCCGAGGTGATAATGCGCCCTGAAACGGAGGTTGATCTCGACCCCGATCAACGTGAAGCAATGGCAAAACTCCTTGATGCCCTTGAAAATCTCGATGATGTGCAATCGGTTTATACGAATGCCACCCTGTAAATCTTAAACAGAAAGTACGCAATGAAAATCTTGTTGATTGGTTCTGGTGGTCGCGAACATGCTCTAGCCTGGAAAATGGCACGTTCACCCCGCGTTCAAAAAGTATTTGTAGCTCCTGGTAATGGAGGAACCGCTAAGCAAGAGCAAGACGGTATTGAAAATCTTCCAATCACCGATCTCCATGAGTTAGTTAATTTTGCCAAGCGTGAGAACATTGCCCTCACGGTGGTGGGTCCGGAAGCACCTCTGGCAGCCGGCATTGTGGATGTCTTTCGCAGCCAAGGTCTAAGAATATTTGGTCCCACGCAATTGGCAGCCCAGCTAGAGTCATCAAAAGACTTTTCAAAGGCTTTCATGAAACGTCATGCTATCCCAACAGCAGACTATCAAACCTTCAATAATGCTACCGAGGCACATGCCTATATTGATCAGCATGGCGCACCAATTGTGATTAAAGCCGATGGCCTAGCTGCAGGTAAAGGAGTGGTGGTGGCTATGAGCCTACCGGAAGCACATATGGCGGTAGATATGATGCTTTCTGATAACAAACTAGGTAATGCAGGTGCCCGCGTTGTGATCGAAGAGTTCATCACAGGCGAAGAGGCTAGCTTTATTGTGTTGGTTGATGGTCAAAATGTAGTACCACTAGCCACTAGCCAAGATCACAAACGTTTACGCGATGGTGATCAAGGTCCCAATACGGGTGGAATGGGTGCCTATTCTCCAGCACCAGTAGTAACTCCAGAGGTCCATGCACGAGCCATGCGCGAGGTCATCATGCCCACGGTTCTTGGTATGAAAGCGGATGGCATTCCCTATACTGGATTTTTGTATGCTGGCCTAATGATTAGTCCTAACGGTCAAATTAAGACACTCGAGTTCAACTGTCGGATGGGTGATCCAGAAACACAACCGATCATGGCAAGACTGGAGAGTGACCTAGTCGAAGCACTCGATAAAGCGATCGATGGCAAACTCAATGAAGTCGAGCTTAAATGGGACCGACGGATTGCGCTGGGGGTTGTCCTTGCCGCTCATCATTATCCCGACACCCCCAGAACAGGTGACTCCATCAAGGGCATTCCCAATCCTACTGAGGATCAAATTGTCTTTCATGCGGGTACCAAGTTACACGATGGGCACTTGGTTACCTCGGGCGGTCGAGTGCTGTGCGTGGTTGGCCGAGCCGATACTGTAAAGGCTGCCCAACAAAAGGCGTATTCTGCGATTGAGAAGATTCATTTTGATGGCATGCAATACCGCAAAGATATTGGTTTTCGGGCAATCAAGTAAAAAGGGTGATGTATGGCAAGTAGTGTTGATACTCAAGCGGTAAAAAGTTACTTACTTGGTCTGCAAGATCGTATTACATCCGCAACTGCTGCACTTGATGGCAAATCATTCGTAACTGATTCTTGGGAAAAGCCAAAGGACAGCAAATTACAGGGATCAGGCCGTACTTGTATTCTTGAAAATGGCAATATTTTGGAGAAAGGTGGCGTTGGGTTCTCCCATGTGAGTGGCAATCAATTACCTCCTGCTGCCACTCAAAATCGTCCAGAGATTGCAGGTAGAACTTTCGAAGCCATGGGGGTCTCATTAGTGTTTCACCCACGCAATCCAAAAGCGCCAACAACCCATATGAACGTACGCTGCTTTGTTGCCCAAGCACCCAATGAAGAGCCGGTTTGGTGGTTTGGGGGTGGCTTTGATCTCACGCCGTACTATGGTGTAGATGAAGACTGTAGACATTTTCATCAAACCGCAAAAGATGCTCTTGATCCATTTGGTCGCGATTTATATCCACGCTTTAAGAAGTGGTGCGATGAATATTTCTATCTAAAACACCGTGATGAGCCACGCGGAATTGGAGGAATCTTCTTTGATGACTTTAACGAACTTGGATTCGAGAAAAGTTTTGCGATGATGCGCTCGGTTGGCGATTCGTTGATCAAAGCATACTTACCCATCCTCGAGCGTCGCTATCAAGAACCCTACTCTCAAGCAGAGCGCGATTTTCAGGAATACCGTCGCGGACGCTATGTGGAATACAACCTCATCTTTGATCGGGGCACAATTTTTGGTTTGCAATCAGGTGGTCGCTCCGAATCTATCTTGATGTCCATGCCGCCGGTGGTTACCTGGAAATACAATTGGCAACCACAAGCGGGTACACCTGAAGCACGCTTGTATGAGCACTACCTAAAGCCACGTGACTGGTTGGCAGAAGCATAGATGAGAACGTATTGAATAAAGTCATTGGCATACTGGGTGGAACCTTTGATCCTCCACATTGGGGTCATATTCGGCTTGCTGAGCATTTTTCCAGAACCCTTACCCTAGACGAATTAATTTGGCTACCCAGTGGTGAGCCTTGGCAAAAAAGTCCTCACATTACCTCTGCAAAAGATCGTCTTGCGATGACGATGGCTGCAGCAAATACCCTGACAGAAGAGCTGCAAGCTAAAGAGATTGCTACCCAAGTACTAGTCGATCCAATGGAAATCAATCGCCATGGACCAAGCTATACGATTGATAGCGCCAAAGAACTCCGCGAGCGATTTAGCCCTAACGTCTCCCTCATATGGTTAATGGGTGCAGATAGTTTTTTGCAAATGGATACTTGGAACGATTGGCGTGATCTTAGTCACTATATTCATTTAGCAGTTGCCAGCCGACCGCCCTATTCGATTTCAGAACAACTAAAGAATCATCCCCTGTTGTATACCTTTTATCAGGAACATCAAACTAAGCAGTCAGACGACCTTAGGCACAAAGCGTCTGGGCTAATTTATTTGGATGGGCAACTCTCGATTGATCTTGCTTCAAGCGCCCTGCGTCCATTACTTTCTCAAAATAATGCAACTCATCTCATTCAAGAATGGCTACCTAAATCCATCCACGCCATCATCCTTGAAAAAGGTTTATATCAATCAAGCAGGTAAGATGTAGATAAATACTTTAAATATGGATATTCGTAAACTACAACGCACTATCATTGATGCCTTAGAAGATGTCAAAGCACAAGATATTCGAGTCTATGACACTAGCAAACTCAGTGAGTTATTTGATCGCGTGATCATTGCCACTGGTAATAGCAATCGCCAAACACGCTCGCTTGCCTTTTCGGTCAAAGAAAGTGTTAAGGAAAAAGGTGGTGAAGTGATTTCAATTGAAGGCCTAGAAACAGGAGAATGGGTTCTGGTTGATTGCGGGGATATCGTCGTACATATCCTTCAGCCGATGTTACGCTCCTACTATCAACTCGAAGGGATTTGGGGTGACAAGCCTGTACGAGTGAAATTAAGTAGCTCCAAAACACTAGTAAAGGCGAGTGAAGAGCCCGAAGACGAATAAGTCATGCGCTTACTAATTATTGCCGTAGGTCACAAAATGCCCGATTGGGTAAGTACAGCATGCCAAGAATATAGCAAGCGCATACCACCGGATTGTGCGCTTGAGATCAAAGAGATTAAGCCAGATATCACACCAGCCAAAGAAGCAACGAAGATTGTTGCCGCAATCCCCAAAAATACGCTAATCATTGCACTGGATGAGCGTGGAAAAGATTTGGGCACTCAAGATCTTGCTGGCCATTTAAAGCACTGGCGGGAGACGGGGAAAGACGTCGTGTTCCTGATTGGTGGAGCTAATGGCCTAGATGTCAGCTTAAAAACAAAGGAAATTTCTCAATGGCGTCTTTCGAGCCTAACCCTACCCCATGCTTTTGCAAGGCTATTACTCATTGAGCAACTCTACCGTGCTTGGACAATTTTGCAAGGCCATCCCTATCATCGCGAATAAGCTATCCATTCGATGAAATATCCGTTCATTTATCTTGCTTCACAAAGCCCCCGTCGGCAAGAGTTACTTAAGCAAATTGGCGTGCGCTTTGAATTACTCTTGCCTGAGAATAATGCCGATGCTGAAGCTCTGGAATTGCCAATCGCCAACGAAAAGGCTCTTGACTATGTTCAGCGAGTCACTCTAGCAAAAAGCCTTGCAGCCCTAAAGCGCTGGCAGCAACTAAAACGCATGCACGGTCAAATAGATTGGGCTCCAATACTATGCGCAGACACTACAGTTAGTCTATCTGGATCACCGCATACTGAAATTTTAGGTAAGCCACTCGATGCCGCTCATGCCACTGAAATGTTAAAAACCCTAAGTGGTAAAACACATGATGTCTATAGTGCTGTTGCCATCACCAGCCATGAAAAAATGCCTACCCGATGCGTCGTACAAAAATCACGAGTCCAGTTCGGGGAGTTGGGCGTCAAACAAATCCAAGATTATGTGGATACGGGTGAGGCACTGGGCAAAGCGGGTGCCTATGGAATCCAAGGCGTGGCGGCTAGCTTTATACAATCAATCCAAGGAAGCTATAGCGGTATCATGGGGCTTCCCTTGTATGAAACGTCTGAACTTTTAAGAGAAGCGAACGTCTGCTTTAGTTTGAATACAAATGAGCCAAGAAATACTGATTAACATAACCCCCCAAGAAACTCGGGTTGCAATCATCGAACAAAATGCAGTTCAAGAGCTGCAT
>JACCEB010659865.1_pt1 | contig 21308 bp, 18 predicted proteins | sample 7454761 | NCBI WGS metagenome assembly JACCEB01 (sample SAMN15323454, study PRJNA562643) | freshwater metagenome | isolation source: river surface water | place: USA:Blue River Watershed | collected 2017-08-18 | reverse complement strand
GCCCGTGGTCTTTGCGCTGGGCTGGGCCACTGCCCGTTACGATCGTGGCCAGCAACGTCGTGAGGGCCAGCACGCTTCTGATGAAGTCTTGGCGGCGATGTCATCGCTTCTGGCCCAGGATGCGCAGGCCGCAACCGATCGACTTCTATCAGCGGCCCGCGTCGATCCCGATGCGATGCAATTGCATCGCGCGGTGGGCAATCTTTATCGTCAGCGGGGTCTTATCGATCGTGCCATTGAAGTCCATGAAGCAGCGCTACGAAATCCCGATCTGCAATTAAATGATCGGCTTGATCTAATGGCCGATCTGGGCCGCGATTATCAATCGGCGGGGCTCTTTGATCGGGCCGAGGCCGTATTAGAAGAGTTGCTCACGCAGGCCCAGGATCAGCCCATCGCGAATCAGGCCCGGGTAATGCTGCTGCACTTGGCGCAGACCCAGCGCGATTGGCAGCGGGCGATTGACTGGGCTCAGCAGGTCCGCGCGCACGGTGGCGCGGTGCATGGCCACACGCTGGATCAGTTGCTGGGGCATTTTTATTGCGAGCTGGCCACGTTGGCAATATCGCAGTCTGACGTATCAGCAGCGTTGGCGGCACTCGCCGAGGCGGAACGGTTCTCTGCACCCGGCCCATCAAAAAGAATTACAGCCCTCAGGGCTCAGCTCGTTGGCGGCAGTGAGCTGCTCGCGCAGGCCACACAGCCATCGGCCTGCCAGCGCTGCGGCTTTCGCTCGCAGCAGAGCTTGTGGCAGTGTCCGGGATGTCATCATTGGGACTCCTTCGAGTTGCTTCACTAAGGCCTTGGCATGTTGCATCCAGATCAGCTAAAAAAATCTCGAGTGCTGGTGGTCGGCGACGTGATGCTGGACCGTTACTGGTTCGGGGATGTGGAACGCATCTCTCCAGAGGCGCCTGTGCCGGTGGTCCGTGTTCAGCAGGTGGAGGAGCGGCTGGGCGGCGCAGCCAACGTCGCACGCAATATCAGTGCGTTGGGCGCACAGGCCACCTTGATGGGGGTGGTGGGCCAAGACGAGGCTGGCCGCCGCATCCGTGAGCTCTTATCTGCCTCAGGCATACGGGATCAGGTTTTCGATGATGCTCAGGCCAAAACCACAGTAAAGCTTCGCGTTATTGGCAGGCAGCAGCAGCTGCTGCGTGCGGATTTCGAATCGGTGCCCGATCGGGAGGTGCTGCTGGAAAAGCGTGATCAATTTAATGCGCTACTGCCCGAGGTGCAGGCTGTGGTGTTATCAGATTACGGTAAAGGAGGGCTGCTGCACATTCAAGAGATGATCGCAGCCGCCAAGGCACAGGGCGTCATGGCCCTGGTGGATCCGAAAGGCGACGAGTACAGCCGTTATCAAGGCGCCACGATGCTCACGCCCAATCGCGCAGAATTTATGCAGGTCGTGGGCCGCTGGCAGACCGAGGCGGAGATGACCGAGAAGGCCCATCGTCTCCGTCAGCTTCTGGGCCTGGCCCATCTGCTTGTGACCCGATCCGAAGAGGGCATGACGCTTTACACCGACTCACAGGGATCACCACTGCGCTGCCATGTGGCGGCTCAGGCCCGCGAGGTCTTCGATGTCAGTGGTGCCGGCGACACGGTGATTGCGACTTTGGCCGCAGCCTTATCTGCCGGTGCGACAGTGCAAGAGGCAATGCAAGTCGCAAATCGTGCCGGCGGCATCGTGGTGGGCAAGCTGGGTACCGCTACCGTGACAGCTGATGAACTTTTTCTGGAAAGAAATCCATGACCATTATCGTGACGGGCGCAGCGGGCTTTGTGGGCAGCAACCTCGTGGCTGCGTTAAATCAGCTGGGTGAGCGCAGCATCATTGCGGTCGATGATTTAAGCGATGCCGACAAATTCAAAAACCTCGTGGACACTGAGATCGAGGATTATCTGGATAAAGATGACTTTATCGATCGTGTGGAGTCAGGCTTTTCCGGTAAGGGCATTACGGCCATCCTGCATCAGGGCGCCTGCTCGGACACGATGGAGACCGATGGCCGATTCATGATGGATAACAACTTTCGCTATTCGCGGGTGCTTTTGGGCTGGGCCCAGCAGCATCGCATACCGTTTTTGTATGCCTCTTCTGCAGCCGTTTATGGCGCCAGCGCTAGCTTTCGGGAGGAGCGCGGCTGCGAGGCGCCGCTGAATATTTATGGCTACTCGAAGTTTTTATTTGATCAAACGGTCCGCCCGCTTCTCGCGGGTGCACCGCGAGCGGCTGGCCGGCTGACTGCACCGATAGTGGGATTTCGATATTTCAATGTCTACGGCATGCGCGAGCAGCACAAGGGTCGGATGGCCTCTGTGGCTTTTCATCATTTCAATCAATATCACGCCGAGGGACGGGTGAAGCTTTTTGCTGGTCATGATGGCTGGAAGGCTGGCCATCAGCGGCGCGATTTTGTGGCGGTAGAGGATGTGGCCCGAGTGAATTTATTTTTCTTAGATAAGGCGCTCTCAGGCGCGAGTCAGAGTGGAATATTTAACCTTGGCTCAGGCCGTGCCCAGACCTTTAACGAGGTTGCCCAGGCGGTGATCAACACCCTAGAGGGCAGTAAGGCCTCGGTGGCTGAGCTGGTACGGCAAAAGAAAATTGAATACATCCCGTTTCCAGAGGCTTTAAAGGGCAAGTATCAGAGTCACACACAGGCCGATCTCACGCGGCTGCGGGCCGCGGGCTACAAAGCGAAATTTCTAAATGTGCAAGAGGGTGTGAGCCGATATGTCAACGCTCGCCTTGCCGCTACTTAAGTATCGGCTCGGTCTTTACAGCCGACTCGCACGATTCGATAAGCCAATCGGCACGCTGCTGCTGCTCTGGCCCACGCTCTGGGCGCTGTGGCTTGCTGCAGATGGATTCCCGGAGATCTCCCGGCTGATCGTGTTTGTACTGGGGACGTTCCTGATGCGCTCCGCCGGCTGTGTGATCAACGATATCGCCGATCGAAAGTTTGATGCCAAGGTCAAACGTACCCGAGATCGGGTACTCACGGCTGGCAAGGTCTATCTCTGGGAGGCTATTGCTGTAGCGGTGGTGCTGCTGTCAGGCGCTGCGCTTTTGCTGCTTTTTTTAAATGATCTGGCTATTCAGTATGCATTTACCGCGCTATTTGTCGCGGTGGTCTATCCCTACTTCAAGCGATTTTTTGCGATTCCGCAGGCAATGCTTGGGATCGCTTTTAGTTTCGGCATTCCAATGGCATTTGCGGATACACAGGGCCAGGTGCCGGGGGTGGCCTGGATGCTTTTTATCGGAAATTTTTTCTGGACTATGGCCTACGACACGATTTATGCCATGGTTGATCGCGATGATGATCTAAAGCTGGGCATTCGCAGCAGTGCAATTAGCTTCGGGCAGTTTGATGTGATTGCTGTCGCCGTGTCGTATGCCTTATTTCTGGCCAGTATGCTGATTGTTGGGCAGTCGCTTCCCGGTCCGGGCAGCAACTGGATGTATTGGCTGGGATTGGTTGTGACCGCTGGGTTCTGCGTTTACCTGACATGGCGGATTCGCACCCGCGATCGTGATGACTGCTTTGCTGCCTTTCGGGCGAATAACTATGTGGGTATGCCGATGTGGATTGCCTTGGCTGTACAGCTGGGCAGGTAAGGCGATGCTCCACGCCTTGGGGGCTTCAGGCCTTACGGCGATAGATCCAGCTGAGTCTAGCTAACGAAATTCTTTGCCCATCTCTGCCCCGCGATCCCGCGCGGCGATAAGAGCCGCCCTGATGATTTCCATAAACTGATCCTGATCGAGTTGGGCAAGGGCCGCAGCCGTGGTGCCCCCCTTAGAGGTGACCTTCTCCCGCAGGGCGGCGGGATCCGCCCCGGAAGATTCCAGCAAGGCCATTGCGCCTTTGATTGTTTCTAAAGCAAGCACGCTCGATTGCGATTCGGAAAGCCCAAGATTTTCTCCGGCAGAAATCAGGGCCTCGATAAAGCGAAACACATAAGCAGGGCCGGATCCCGATAGGGCGGTCACAGCGTCCATGAGGTGCTCTTCTTTGATCCAAACGGTTTTCCCGACTGCGGCCATGAGCTGCTCGGCCTCGGCACAATCCGCCTGCTTGCAGCTGGGGTCTGCAAATAAACCGGTTACGCCACGATTCACCAGGGCGGGTGTATTCGGCATGGCGCGAATGACTTGACTGTTTTCGCACCACTTTTTGATGGCGCCAGTGGATACGCCTGCTGCAACCGAGAGTAGCCGGGCTTTTGCGAGAAGATGCTTGAGCGATTCTGAGGCGCTGATGCAGGCCTGCCGCATCTGCTGGGGTTTTACGGCCAGCACGATCCAAGTCTTGGCCGCATCATCAAGAAATATCTTTGGGCAGTCTTGGCTGTGGGTAGTGAGCTCAATTTTTCGATCTAGGGCGATCTGTTGGTACCTTTCAAGAAGGTTGCTGCGGGCGGAAGATTCAGGCTCGATGACATGCAGGCGCTCAATCGCTGTGCTGCTTTCAAGTAGCCCACCCATTAGCGCGGTGGCCATGTTCCCGCCACCGATAAAACAGAGATTCATGCCTTGTCCTTTTTCAGAAACTGAACCCAGCGGATGCCAAAGATCCGCAGCATCGAGAAATATACGATGGCAGCAAGCAAAAGAATGATTCCCAGCCAGATTGCGCGCAGCAGTGGTGCGTTCGCCAGGCCTGACCAGTCCAGCTCAAGCGCCACTGCACCGATGGCCATCCCCATCAATGCCGCACTGATCAGAATCTTGGCGATTAGCCACAGCCAGCCAGCACTCGGCGTATAGATGTTTTTTCGTCTTAGGCTCCAGTAAAGCAGGCCAGCATTCGCGCAGGCAGCAAGGCTTGTGGCAAGGGCCAGTCCTGCATGGGCAAAGATTGGTACAAATACGATATTCAATAGCTGCGTGAGCACAAGTGCAAAAATCGCGATTCGCACAGGGGTCCTCACATTCTGCTGGGCATAAAAGCCGGGTGCGAGGACCTTAATGGCGATTAAACCCACAAGACCCACGGCATAACCCACCATTGCCTGGGCGGTCATGGCGAGATCTTGATGGTCGAATTGCCCATAGTGAAAGAGCACTGCGGTGAGCGGTATCGCGAGCACTGCTAGGCCGACGGCCGCCGGAACAGCCAGAATCACTACCAGCCGCAGCCCCCAGTCGATGAGTCGATTGATCTCCTGGGCATTGCCTTCGCTATTGGCGCGGGTCAGGCTGGGCAGCAGCACCGTGCCGAGTGCAACACCCAGAAGAGCAGTGGGAAATTCCATGAGTCGGTCGGCAAAAGAAAGCCAAGAAACACTTCCTGCTTCGAGTCGTGCAGCAATGTGGGTATTGATAATGAGGCTAACCTGCGCCACTGAGACTGCGAATGTAGCTGGCACCATCAGGGTCAGCACCCTGCGTACTGATGGATCGCGCAACGCGGCCGTAATTGACTGTCCATCGTTGCGATTTTTGGCGTCTGAATGAATCGCTTTCTTTAGCGCGACTACCATCAGACACAGCTGGGCAAGGCCCCCCGCAATGACTGCGATGGCCAGGGCCCAGATGGGCTCTTCCAGATGGGGTGAGAGGAAAATGGCCGAGCCAATAAAGCAGAGATTCAGTAGTACTGGGGCAAAGGCGGGCGCCTTGAATTTGGACCAGGTATTTAGCACCCCAGAGGCCAATGCCACCAGAGCAATCATCAGGATGTAAGGGAACATCCAGCGGGTGAGCATGACCGAGAGCTCAAAGGTCTTTGCATCGCCTGCGAATCCGCCGGACATCATCCAAACCAATAGCGGCGCGCCGATGATTGCCGCAAGGCAAATCAGTGCGAGGATGGCCGTCATCAGCACTGCGCATCGCCTGGCCAGTTGCAGGGCCTGCGCCTCCCCCTGCTCGGCCTTGATCTTGCCCAGAACGGGCACAAAGGCCTGGGAAAAGGCGCCCTCAGCAAACAGCCGCCTAAGAAGATTTGGCAGGCGGAAGGCCACAAAAAAGGCGTCAGTCTGGCTTCCTGCCCCAAAGTAAGCAGCGGTGAGGGTCTCCCGAACCAATCCCGTAATACGGGAAAGAAGGGTCAGCCCGCTGATGGCTGCGGCGGTCTTGAGCAGATTCATGTTCGGCGCTATAGTTTAGGGCTTTTCCCGAAAAACATAAGGAATTTCAACAACATGGCTAACTCCGCCTCCGCCCGAAAGAGCGCCCGCCAAGCGGCCGCACGGCGCCTTTTAAATGCTGGGCTTCGCTCGGAATATCGCAGTGCCGTGAAGTCGGTCCGCAAGGCTGTCGCGACAGGGGACGCCAAGGCGGCCTCTGAAGCTCTGCGCTCGGCCACAAGCACCATTGACCGCATTGCTGACAAAAAAATTGTCCACAAAAATAAGGCCTCGCGTCACAAGAGCCGTTTAGCGGCGGCTGTGAAGTCAATTGCGGTGCGATAGTTTTTAACTCGTCTTTGTTGTGCCCAGAAGCCCACCGATTGGTGGGCTTTTTGTTTTTGGAGGGGGCCAGAGGGTGTCTAAATGAGCCAGTTGGCTTGTGAGTTTGACAAGGAATTTTATAACTATACAAATTAATAGTATCAAGCTGATCTTAGCATCAGTTCTGACTATTCAATCCTTAAGAAATATGTTGCCGTCTCTATAGCTTTAAACCTCTTTGCGATTGCGGCTTCCGAGTATGCGGCGCACCTAAATGCGTCAAAGAAGAGATAAGCATGGCAAAAACACTTACAGCCTACGGTGACGGATATGGAGCGCCCCGGGCACGATATTAAGCTTTCGTCGCTGAAGCGTTATGTTGAAGCTACCGGCGGAAAATTACACATCGATCTGGAGCTGCCCGATGGCTCGCATTATGGATTTCGGGTCTAAGGGCAGAGGGGTGTTTCCAGGAAACAGTCTCTTAACTACCGAGCTGGCCGAACACCAAAAAGCGCAGTACCGATACGCACCATGGTGGTCGACTGCGGCAGAGACTCGGCGATCGCGGCCTCTAGGTCGGCCGACATTCCCATTGAAAGCGTATCGAAGTGGGCCCGCTGCGGCACGGGCAGTGACACGCGTATTTCTTGAAAGAGTCGAGTAAGTTCCGCAAATCGACTGCGCTGCAATTGCTCATCTTCTGTAGGTTCAGGAATCGCCATCAGGCCGCGCAGCGTGAGATTGGGCAGGCCGGCAATCAAGAGCGCTAACGCTGATGCTTCGCCTGGCATCACACCGCTTTTGGAGGCCTCGCCGCTGACATTGACCTGCAAGCAGACCTGAAGGGGATTGAAGCCCTGCGGTCGCTGCTCAGATAGTCGCCTTGCAATCTTCTCCCGATCCACAGAGTGCATCCAATCAAAATGCTCAGCTACCTCTTTGGTCTTGTTGCTCTGAAGTGGGCCGATGAAATGCCACTCCAGTAGTCGGCGGTGGGCGATGAGCTGCTGAATTTTTTCTAAGCCTTCCTGGACATAGTTCTCGCCAAAGGCATGCAGGCCTGCAGCGAGTGCCTCTTTCACAGCGGCGGCAGGAAAGGTTTTGCTTACCGCAAGAATTTTGATTTGCTCAGGATCTTTTCCGTGTTGTCGACACGCGGCCTTGATACGTGCTTTCAGCGCGTCAATCCGCTCTTCGAAAGCATTTGAGTCCTGAGGCTGAGACATTATGAAAAATCTTTATTACGCTCGCGATTCGATCCCGACACCATATCAAATCGCATCCAGCGACACTCGATATCGCCATTAAACACCGGAACACGCCGGCTGGCTTTAAGTCGCATGCCGGAATCCAGCTTGAGGTTGTCGGAGAGAATCCAGGCCTGCCAGCCCGCGAAGTTTTTCTTTAATGTCTCGCCCAACCCGCGCTCAAAGGCGGCAGCCTCACCCGGCTGCTCAAGCCGTTTTCCATACGGGGGATTGGTGGCAAGCAGCCCCTCGGCGGCAATTGGCGTGAGGGCCTCAAAGGGGGCAGCCTGCCAGGTGATGGCCGCTGCGGCCACTTCGGGCAGGGCCCGCTTCGCATTTTGTTTGGCAACTTCTACCAATCTCGGATCGATATCGCTGCCTTGCATTCTGGGGGGCGTTATCCCACTGCTGCCTGCCGCCTGCGAACCCATCGACTTTATTACTTTCTCAATCGCTTCTTTGGCCTCTACTCGAAGGGCCCGCCAATTTACCTGGCCCATCGGCGACTGGGCATGGAAGTGTTCAGCCGCAAATTCTCGGGGACTTTGGGGCAAATAGCCTGGTGGTAGCCGAAGTGCCCGCTGCATGGCCTCAATCAGCAGGGTGCCGCTTCCGCAAAATGGATCCATCAGCGGCGATTGGCCATTCCATTCGGTCAGTGCAATCAGCGCAGCGGCAAGGTTTTCTCTTAAAGGCGCCTCGCCCTTCGATTGCCGCCAGCCGCGCTTAAAAAGCGGCTCACCGGATGTGTCTAAATAAAGCGTAAGTTCATTTTGATCGATAAAAGCCCAGACTCGGATGTCGGGGTGTGTGGTGTCAATTGATGGCCGCTCGCCACGGGCCACGCGAAAGCGATCGCAGATACCATCTTTCACAAGCAGCGTTGCGAAATTTCTGGCTAATGGCTTTGCCAAATTTGGCTCTCGGCCAACCGCAAGATCGATCCGCAGGGTCTGGCGAAAGGTGAACCAGTTCTCCCATAGAATTTTCGTGGCGATATCTCGAAACTCTTCCGGTGTTCGGAACCGGCCCCGCCCCGCCTGCACCAAAAGCCTTGTGGGAGTGCGGGCCCAAATATTTGCTCGGGCGATTGCCTGCGCTGAACCGCTAAACGTTGCGCCCCCTCGGCCTTTGGCAACTGAAACCAAGCCCGGCATCGCCTGCAGCTCCTGCACCAAGGCGTCTTCAAGGCCGCCGGGGCAGACTGCGAAACCTGCTAGCGCATCTTGCGGCACTTAGAAGGGCTTAATGATCACAAGCGCAATGATCGCGATCAGCAGCAGTACAGGAACTTCGTTATACCAGCGATACCAGACATGGCTGTGGCGTCGTTCGCCACGATTAAACTCTTCGAGCCGATTACGGCAGGAGATGTGATAGCCAATCAGTACTAGCACCAGCACAGCCTTGGCGTGCATCCAGCCCTTTCCCACTCCAACTTCATAGCCAAACCAGAGCCAGACGCCGAGTACCACCGCCAGTACCCCCAGCGGCGTCATGAATCGGAAAAGCTTGTTGGCCATCAGCAGCAGTCGGTCGTTTTCTAGTTTGTGGGCGGGCTCATTGGGCACCATTGCTAGATTTACGAAAATGCGTGGCAGATAGAAAAGCCCCGCAAACCAGCTAATTACGAATACAACATGTAAAGCTTTCAGCACCAAATAGGCCATAGCGAGCGCGCTCCTTGCGGTTGTGCGTGTTAGTTGCGGATCTGGCCTGAGCCCAGAACTACCCATTTGTAGGTCGTCAGCCCCTCAAGACCGACTGGACCACGGGCGTGGATTTTATCGTTGCTGATGCCAATTTCTGCGCCAAGCCCAAACTCAAAGCCATCGGCAAAGCGTGTTGAGGCATTGACGATTACAGAGGCTGAGTCCACCTCGCGCAGAAACCGCATGGCCCTGGAGTGGTTTTCTGTAATGATGGCATCGGTATGCCGTGAGCCATGCTGATCGATATGTGCCATGGCTTCTTCGATTCCGCTAACACTCTTGACTGCCAGTATGGGGGCTAAGTACTCAGTATCCCAGTCTGCGGATGTAGCATCTTTGATTAAGGTATTGGTTAAGCCAAAAGCGGAGAGCACCTTGCGTGTTTTTTCGCAAACGCGCAGCTCAACCCCTTTGTCTAGGTATATTTTGATAAGCGGCGGCAGCACCTGATTTGCGATGCCATCCGCAATAAGCAGGGTCTCCATCGTGTTACAGGTGCCGTAGCGCTGGGTCTTGGCGTTATCCGCAATCCGTACGGCTTTCTCGATATCTGCAGCATCGTCAATGTAGACATGGCAGATGCCATCGAGGTGTTTGATCACCGGTACGCGAGATTCCTTTGAGATCCGCTCGATCAATGACTTCCCGCCGCGGGGCACGATGACATCGATGTACTGCGGCATGGTGATCATGGCAGTGACCGCCTGTCGATCGATAGTGGGAATGAGCTGTACAGATTCGGCCGGAAGGTTTGCGGTCTTCAGCGCCTCTTGAATGAGACTCGCCAAAATTCGATTGCTTTCAATTGCCTCTGATCCACCGCGTAAGACTGTTGCATTGCCGGCTTTGATACACAGGGCTGCAGCGTCCACGGTGACATTCGGACGGGATTCATAAATGATGCCGATCACCCCCAGGGGTACCCGCATTTTTCCAACCGAGATCCCGGAAGGCTGCTGCCGCATTGCGTCGATTTCGCCAATCGGATCGGCGAGCCTTGTGACCTGAGCTACGCCCTCAATCATTGCATCAATCGCTTTATCCGACAGGGTAAGCCGATCGATGAATGCGGCATCATGGCCTGCCGCCTTTGCCCGAATCAGATCGGATTGGTTTGCTGATTTGAGCTCGGCCCGCTGGGCCTGAATTAATTCAGCGAGACAAGACAGCGCGTGGTTTTTTTGGCGCGTGCCAGCCTTGGCCATCTCGCGGCTGGCCGCTCTGGCCTTCTGGCCAATCTCAGCAATTAGCTGATCGATGCTTTGATGTTGTGTCGACACGGTTTAAGCAAACTCAATGGCCAGGCGTTCTAATGCAACCCATGGATCATCGTTTTTCAGGCCTTTGGTGATTGTATCGACCTCGGCGGTCTGACGCAGGGCTCTCCAGGTCTTCTGAGCTTTGGCCTGTCGTAGCCGTGCCGCAATCAAGCGCTCTTTCGCCCGCGGGATGCGGGCCTCGCGAAGTGCGGCATCTGAGGTCCGGCCCTGGCCAAGCAGCTGCTGGGTGCGGGCAAGCATGCGCAGATCTTCGGCCAGTGACCACAAAATGAGAGGCAATGGCGCGGCCTCAGCCTTTAGGCCCCGCAGGATGCGAACGGCCCGGCCCGCATCTCCCGCAAGAACCGCCTCGCTAAAAAGAAATGGGCTAAATCGTGCGACATCGCTGATGAGGGCCCGCAGGTCATCGAGATCGAGTGCCCGGTCTTTTTGCTCGTAATGAAGCGCAAGTTTTAGGATCTCTTGATGGGCCGCCATGAGATTGCCTTCGCATTGATCACAGAGCCAGGCGATGGCATCGGGTGTGGCGGTAAGGCCGGCAGCACGAAGCCGCTGGCTCATCCAGTTCGGGAGATCTGATCGGTAAAGTTCTGGCACCAGCACGACAACACCGGCCTGATCAAGGGCAGCAAACCAGGAACTGGAGAGCATGGCCTTATCGGCTCGGGGTAACGAGACCAGTAGCACTACGTCGGCTGGAGGGTTGGCGCACCAGGCCTGAATCGCCTTGCTGCCCTCGATCCCGGGCTTTCCGGTGGGAAGCCTTAAATCCATGAGTCGCTGATCAGAAAATAGCGATCCTGTTGCCGCTGCCGCTAGCCAGCCCTTCCAGTCAAAACTGCGATCCGGCACTTCGACCTGCCGTTCAACAATGCCTTGAGAGCGAGAGTGAGCCCGGACGCTATCGGCTGCTTCACCAGTTAAAAGTGGGTCATTCCCGCTGATCGCCCAGATACGTTTTGTCTTGCCCGCCGATTGAATAAGTTTTTGGAGTGCATCGCCAGCGCGAAGCTCAAGCCGGACTTGCATCGCCTAGCCGGGCAGTCGCACAGCGCGTAACCGGCGTACCAGTTGTTGCGCAATATCGCGCTGCATATCTTCGATCATCAGGCTCTCAGCGCCACCAATTGCCAAAAACTCAGCTTCATTAATACTCAGCTCACGAAACTGCGCGATCTCTTGAGCGCCAGAGAGTTCGACCCCGAAACCATCATTGATTCGATAGGCTACCCGCATACGGAGCTGGATCTCGCGGGGCCGGCCAGCGGCACTAAACGCAACGACAGTCCGATCGACCTGCTGAGAGATTACCGTGAGCACCACCTGGGCCTCTAGCCGTTTGCTCGAGATCGTAAGCCCCGGTTTGTTACGAAGAATTTGCAGCACCTCAGAGGCGGTGCCTTGACTGCCTTCGACCAGAATACTTTTAAAGGGTAAATCCAGGCTCTGGCCACGCAGCGCAAATCCACAGCCTGAAACCAGCAGCGTTAGTGCTGCGATAGCAGAAATTGCGAAGCAACGAAGTCGGGAAGTGTTGACCATTACCGATTCACAACACAATATTCACAAGCCGGCCTGCAACAACAATTACTTTTTTCGCGGGCTTACCGTCTGAAAACTTTCTGTAGGCCTCAGTTGCAAGGGCAGCAGTCTGGATCTGCTCATGGCTTGCCGATGCCGCAACGGCCACGCTGCCGCGGACCTTGCCATTAATTTGCAGCACCAGCTCAATGGATTCGCGGACTAAAGCGGACTCATCGACCGTGGGCCAGGCGGTATCCAGCATATCGCTGTGGGCTGCTGCGAAACCCAGATCACGCCAAAGCACCCATCCAATATGGGGAACGACGGGATAAAGAGTGCGCAGCAGAATCGATAGGCCTTCAGTCAGGGCAAGATTTAAGTCTTCATTCTCGGCCGATCCTGCTTTTGCAGCGTCTTCTAAGGTATTGAGCATTTTCATGGTGGCCGATACCACCGTGTTGTATTGCTTACGCTGCATATCAAAGTCCGCTTGTTTTAGTAGCGTATGAATTTCTCTACGTAGAGTTTTTGCGGAATCATCTTTTAACGACCCGAACGCCTTGGCTTGCGGAGAGAGCCGCGGTGTCAGGCTGCCAGCGAAGGCCCAGAGTCGCTTTAGGAATCGAAATGCGCCCTCAACACCCGAATCGGACCACTCTAAAGTCTGCTCTGGTGGTGAGGCAAACATCGTGAATAGCCTTGCGGTGTCCGCGCCATAGCGGTCAATGAGGGCCTGGGGGTCAATACCGTTATTTTTTGATTTGGCCATCTTCTCGGTGCCGCCCATGAGCACAGGCTGACCATCGCCGGCAAGGCGGGCGCGGGTCGGCCGGCCCTTATCGTCGTACTCGACATCGACTTCTGAGGGGTTAAACCAGGTCTTGCGGCCGGCTTCATCCTCGCGATAGTAGGTTTCGTTGAGCACCATGCCTTGGGTGAGCAGATTCGAGAAGGGCTCATTGAATTTCACGAGGCCGATATCCCGCATGACTTTAGTCCAGAATCTTGCATACAGCAGATGCAAGACCGCATGCTCAATGCCGCCAATGTACTGATCCATCGGCATCCAGTAGTCGTTGCGTTGATCGACCATGGCGCTGTGCTGATCGGGGCTGCAATAGCGCATGTAATACCAGCTGGAATCAATAAAAGTATCCATAGTGTCGGTCTCGCGCCGGGCGGGCTTACCGCATTTGGGGCAGTTGACCGTTAAAAATCGCTCATCTTTGTTTAACGGATTGCCACTACCATCGGGCACCAAATCTTCGGGCAGTACTACAGGAAGATCTTTTTCCGGCACAGGCACTTCGCCACAGTCTTTGCAGTGGATGATCGGAATAGGTGTGCCCCAATAGCGCTGACGTGAAATACCCCAGTCGCGCAGCCGAAACTGAACACGCTTCTCTCCGAGACCGAGTCTCTCAAGGTCGCCAGCAACTGCAGTAACGGCGGCCTCGTAATTCAATCCATCGTATTTGCCGGAGTTTACGCAGGCAGTGTTGTCTTTATCTGCATACCACTCTTGCCAGGCATCCGCTGAGAATCCGGAGCCGTTTTTCACCGGGCTGCTAACAACCTGTTTGATCTCGAGGCCGTATTTTTTTGCAAAGGCAAAGTCTCGCTCATCATGGGCGGGCACACCCATTACCGCGCCATCGCCATAGCTCATCAGCACATAGTTACCCACCCAGACCGGAACATCAGCACCTGTCAGCGGATGCTGAACCGTTAAGCCTGTGGGCAGGCCCTCTTTGTCGCGGGTCGCAATATCGGCTTCTGCGACGCCGCCAGCCTTACACTCTTCAATAAATGCCGAGAGCCTCGGGTTCGATCTTGCGGCAGCGGTTGCAATTGGATGCTCGGGTGCGACCGCAACAAAGGTCACGCCCATAATGGTGTCGGCGCGGGTGGTGAAGACATACATCTTGCCGCTGTGAATCAGGGATCCATCTGCATCTTTAATTTGGTGCGGAAAGGCAAACCGAACACCGATGGATTTACCGATCCAGTTTTCCTGCATGATCTTGACCCGCTCAGGCCAGCCCAGGCCATTCAGATCATTTAAAAGCTCTTCGGCGTATTTTGTGATCCCGAGGTAATACATCGGGATCTCGCGCTTTTCCACAACAGCACCGCTTCGCCAGCCTTTGCCGTCAACCACCTGCTCATTAGCCAGCACCGTCTGATCGACTGGGTCCCAGTTCACGGTGCCGGTCTTGAGATAAGCGATCCCCCGTTCGCGCATTTTTAGAAATAACCACTGATTCCACTTGTAGTAATCCGGCGCGCAGGTGGCGACTTCGCGGCTCCAGTCAATCGCCAGGCCCATCGCAAGCATTTGCTGCTTCATGTAGGCGATGTTGTCGTAGGTCCACTTCGCAGGAGCCACTTTATTGGCCATTGCGGCGTTCTCAGCCGGCAGCCCGAAGGCATCCCAGCCCATCGGCATCAGCACGTTATAGCCCTGCATACGCAGGGAGCGGGTCATGACATCGTTAATCGTGTAGTTGCGGACATGGCCCATATGCAGCTTGCCCGAGGGGTAGGGCAGCATCGAGCAGGCGTAGTACTTGCCTTTGGGAAAGCGGGGGTCGTTTTCCTTGGCGATATAGGCATCGGCCGCCTGCCAGGCGGCCTGGGCCTGCGACTCCACGGACTTAGGCTGATAACTGGACTCGGACGGCGGGACTGCGGCGGAGGACATAGGAGAGAAGGGCAATGTTCGACGGGTTGGGGATGACAGATTTTATCAAGGGGGATCCCTCCATACGCCTTGCGCCCCCGCGAAATAGACCCAATAATGACACCACTTTCCGAAAAAGATTTTCTCCGCCAGCTTGAGCGCAATCCCAACAACATTCGTTTTGAAAAATTAAGGCAACTATGCGAGCAACATTTCGGCAGCCCAAGACAAAGCGCAAGCCATCTCATATTTCGGACCCTGTGGCCATCCGATCCATGTCTCAACAGTCAGAGCGCGCAGGGAAAGGCAAAGTCTTATCCGGTAAGGCGGGCCGCGCGGGCGATTTAAAAACTCAAGAAAATCGACTCAATGTCGATCGTTATGCTTTCCGGATTTTTTGGTCGGCAGAGGATCGCCAGTATGTTGGCGCCTGTGCGGAATTCCCCTCGCTATCGCACCTTGACTCCTCGCCAGCAAAAGCCTTAAAGGGCATTCGGGATCTCATTGAGTCAGTAATCTTGGAACTCACCGAACAGGGAAACGAAGTACCTGCGCCCATATCTGAGCGGCCGTATAGCGGTGCCTTTAAAGTACGCGTTCCACCGCTTCTGCATCGCCGCCTCGTGATAGAGGCTGCCGAGCAGGGGGTGAGTCTCAATCGGCTCGTCAGTGCCAAGCTTGCGGTCTAGCCAACCGTACAATCGCTACATGCCCGACCTTCTTGCGCATTTAAATCCCGAGCAGCGCGCTGCTGTCACGCTGCCAGCCGAATCTGCCCTGATCCTTGCGGGCGCGGGAAGTGGCAAGACCCGGGTGCTGACCACCCGTATTGCCTGGCTTATTTCAACTGGCCAAATCAGCCCGCAGGGCCTGTTGGCGGTGACCTTCACGAACAAAGCGGCCAAAGAGATGCTGGGCAGAATCGGCGCCATGCTGCCCGTGAATGTCCGCGGCATGTGGGTAGGCACCTTCCATGGGCTCTGCAATCGGCTGCTACGGGCCCATCATCGCGATGCGCAGTTGCCTGCAACCTTTCAAATTCTGGATTCCCAGGATCAGCTCTCGGCGATTAAGCGCTTACTCAAATCCCTCAACTGGGATGATGAAAAATTCCCGCCCCGGCAGCTGCAGTCGTTTATTAATAGCGCCAAGGAACAGGGTCTGCGGTCAGCTGACGTTGAGGAGTCTGACGGCTATAACCGTAAGTTCATTGAGTTTTATCAGGCCTACGATGAGCAGTGCCAGCGCGAAGGCGTGGTGGACTTTGGCGAGCTTTTGCTGCGATCGGTTGAGCTTTTAAAGCGCAACACAGCACTGCGAGATCATTACCGAAATCGCTTTCGTCACATCTTGATTGATGAGTTCCAAGACACCAATCCTTTGCAATACGAGTGGATTCGCCAGTTAGCCGGGCCAGGTACGGCGGTGTTTGCGGTTGGTGATGATGATCAGTCGATTTACGCCTTTCGTGGCGCCGATGTTGCCAATATGCAGCGCTACGAGCGGGAATTCGCCGTGCCCCATCTGATTAAGCTTGAGCAGAACTATCGCTCCTGCGGCCATATTCTGGATGCCGCCAACGCGATGATTCGTAATAACACCCAGCGGCTGGGCAAAAATCTCTGGACGGATGCAGGCGAAGGCGAGCAACTACGGGTGATGGAGGCCGCAAGCGATGGACTCGAGGCACAGTGGCTTGTCGATGAGATCCGATCTCTCGTGTCCGAGGGATCCTTGCGTCGTGAAATTGCAGTGCTTTATCGCAGCAATGCTCAGTCACGCGTGATTGAGCACACGTTGTTTAACGCCGGCATTCCCTATCGAGTTTTTGGTGGCTTGCGCTTTTTTGAGCGGGCCGAGATTAAGCATGCGCTGGCCTATCTGCGGCTAATGGAAAATCCGCATGATGACACCTCGTTTTCGCGGGTCGTGAATTTTCCTGCCCGTGGTATTGGTGCACGCAGCATTGAGTCGCTGCAAAATCAAGCGGCGGCACAGCGCGTAAGCCTCTACGCTGCGGTTCCATACTTAGATGGTAAGGCGGGCAGTGCGCTGTCCGGCTTTACCCGATTGATTGAATCCATGCGGTTTGAGAGCCAGGGCATGAAACTTAATGATCTTGTCGACCTGGTGATCGAGAAGTCAGGCCTGATCGCCCACTATCAGGCAGAGCGTGAGGGACGCGATCGTGTGGAAAACTTGCGTGAACTGGTCAACGCTGCTGCGGTCTTCGTTGGCGAATCGGGTGAGAGTGTGACCGATGATGGTGAGATACAGATGCCGCCTTTGGTGGGTTTTTTATCCCACGCCTCGCTTGAGGCGGGGGATCATCAGGCCGAAGAGGGCCAGGATGCTATTCAACTCATGACGGTTCATTCAGCAAAGGGCCTTGAGTTCGACTCGGTATTTATTACCGGCTTAGAAGAGGGGCTCTTTCCGCATGAGAACTCGGTCATGGAGCCCAATGGCTTAGAAGAAGAGCGCAGGCTTATGTATGTGGCGATTACCCGTGCCCGACAGCGCTTGTATTTGTCGCTTGCGCAGACTCGGATGCTGCATGGCCAGACCCGTTACAACATGCGCAGCCGTTTTTTAGATGAGTTGCCTGAAGATGATGTCCGCTGGCTTACCCCGAGGCTTAATGCTCAAGGCGCTATGGGTGGAGGCTTTATGAACTACGAGGGCGGATCCTCCTATGGCTATGGCAGCCGCCCGGGCAATGGATTTGGGGGCCGTGGCAGAACCAGCCAGCAGTCAGGATTTGGCTCAGCCGCTAAAGGCCCTGGCGGCAGTGGCAGGGCCGTCTCGTTGGCCGACCACGACAGCGGATTTAGGATTGGCCAGAATGTCGCGCACGCACGGTTCGGCCAGGGCGTGATTGTGGCCCTTGAAGGCTCAGGCGAGGACGCCCGGGCGCAGATTCACTTTAAACGCGATGGCGTGAAGTGGTTAGCCCTTGCAGTTGCGAAGATAGAGGCCGCCTAGGCCGATTCTTCTTCGGGCCCAAACACGGCCTTGGTGCTGGCGTAAAACGATCCGTGGGCGACAGCCATTAGGATCAACGTGATCGGAAATAGAAATGCGGTCACAGTGCTGGGCTTCATTTCAATAATTTCGTTGAGTAGCGCCATCGCGACGCCTACAAAAAGCGTTAGCCCAACCCAGGTAATTGCGTAGCGGGTAAACGCACCTTTGTTTCGCCAGACTGCAAAAAAACTATAAAAAAGTGCCTTCACTGGCGTGAAACCCGACCAGACCACCAGCTGCGGCGCAAACCAAAACGCCATCATCACCGGTATATATAAGATAAACGCAACAAAGCCCGAGGTCTGCACGGCCGAGATTTGCTCAGGCTTGGGCACCTGGCCCATTGTGATCCATTCGATGAGCGCGCCATCATCAATCAGGTAGCTCACCAACATAATGACCGTGATCTCCAGTACATACCAAGCCCCCAGTAACAGCACGGATCTCACCTGGGCCGTGCGAAAGGCGGCAATTAGCAGCGGCGGCCTTGGCGGCTCGCGCCGGTCAATGGCTCGAGAGATTTCGATAAATCCCATCGAGAGGCCCGGCGTTAATAGCAGCGGCAGCACCAGTCCGAAAATCGGAATGAAGGCCGCCATGAGCATGGCTGCCCAGTAAATGAAGAGAATCAGGGTCCAGCCAAGGGGCTGCTGGTGAAATAGCCGAAAGCCCTCTGAGAGCCAGCGTGCACCTACTTTTGATTGCAGAATTCGTGGTTCGGTCAGCAGTCGCATTTGCGATTTCAGTGCTGAGCGGTAGCGCGTCGGGTTCGCAGCAGCCGCTCGAAGTGAACCGGGTCTTTGGGGGTGAGCATTGTGGCGTCTCTTGGTAGATGCCAATCATAGAGCCGCGAAACCCAAAAGCGATAGGCGGCTGCCCGCAGCATCATCGGCCAGGCGGCTTTTTCATCGCCGGAGAGTGGACGAACAGAGTCATAGCCAGCCAATAAGGCATCAAGATGGCCCGAAAGAAAAATCCCACTATCGGCTTGGTCATGCTCAACGCACCAGTCGTTGGCCGCCACCGCCAGATCAAACACGAAGGTATCAAAGCCTGCAAAATAAAAATCGATAAAGCCGCCCAGCACTGGCCCAGAGGGGGCCTCTTCAAACAGTACGTTATCCCGAAAGACGTCGGCATGCACCGCTCCGCTTGGAAGGTGTTTTGCAGCTGCGGTTTCTGCAAATGCCGCCTGAGCAGCGAGCTCATCAGACAGCAACTCTGCTTGATCAGCCGACAAAAACGGCAGGATCTGAGGCACGGTCTGCTGCCACCAGGAGAGTCCTCGCAGGTTGGGCTGACGGCCCGCGTAATCCTTGACGGCAAGATGAGAAGACGCCAGCGCCGCCCCCAGAATTCTGCAGTGTGTCGGCGTGGGTTTAGGCTGCCACTGGCCTTTTAAACGGGTCGCAATCGAGGCAGGCTTAGATTCACATTCGTGCAGCAGTGCGCCGCTGCGATCGGCCATGGGCTTCGGGCAGGCAATGCCGCGGTCGGCTAAGTGCCGCATGAGCTCGAGATAAAACGGCAGCTGCTGGGCTGAGAGCTTTTCAAAAAGCGTCAGTACATAGCGGCCCGTGGTCGTATCGACAAAATAATTGGTGTTTTCGATTCCGGAGGCAATGCCTTCAAATGCAGTCAGCTCGCCGAGATCGAAGCGGCCAAGCAGTTGTCGCAGTGATGCCTCGGAGACGGGAGTAAAAACAGCCATGCGGTCATCGGAGACGTTTAATTAAGCTTGAGGTATCCCATCGCTGGCCGCCCATGCGCTGTAAATCCCCATAAAACTGATCAATCAATGCTGTAGTGGGCAGGGCTGCGCCATGTTTTTTTGCCTCTTCTAAGCAAAGGCCTAAATCTTTACGCATCCAGTCCACGGTAAAGCCGAAATTAAATTGATCATCCACCATGGTCTGACCACGGTTTTCCATCTGCCATGACTGGGCGGCACCCTTACTGATGATTTCCAGCACGAGCTTCATATCCAGGCCAGCCCGCTGTCCAAAGGCAATGCCCTCTGCCAGGCTTTGCACTACGCCGGCAACACAGATTTGATTAACCATCTTGGCGAGCTGGCCGCTGCCGTGCGGGCCCACGCGGGTAAAGGCCTTAGAAAACGCCATCGCTACAGGCTTGGCTTGCTCGAAGTGCGCCAGATGGCCCCCGACCATTACCGTCAGCGTGCCGTTGACAGCGCCCGCCTGGCCGCCCGAGACAGGCGCATCGAGAAATCCCAGGCCGTTTTCATCTGCGGCAGCACCTAACTCGCGGGCGATTTCTGCAGAGGCGGTCGTATGATCGATAAACACCGCCCCTTTTTTCATTGTTGAGAATGCGCCCTCAGGGCCGACAGTGGCGTTGCGAAGATCCTGATCATTGCCCACACAGGCAAATACGAGATCCGCATTTTCGGAAGCCTCTGCGGGCGAGCTGGCAACGGCCACGTGTAACTGACTGTGGTCTTTTGCCCAGTGATCGGATTTGACCCGCGTGCGATTAAAAACAGTAACGTGATGGCCGGCCTTGGCAAGATGGCCCGCCATCGGGCCACCCATCACACCAAGACCGAGGAATGCAACCCTCGATGGCTGCGGCATCAGTCTTCCTCGCCAGCAAAGGCCTGATCACGTTTCTTGCGAATAAAGGGCAGGGCAACAATCAGTAGCAGCAGCACTGCCATGCCCAAAAGCGTGGCTGACAGCGGCCGATCGATAAAGACCCCCCAGTCACCACGCGAGATGGTGAGCGCACGACGCAGATACTCCTCCATTAACTCACCCAGAATAAATCCCATCAGTAGCGGCGCGGGCTCGCAATGCCATTTCTTGAAGTAGTAGCCCATGATCGCAAACGGAATGGTCATGAGCACATCCCAGACGTTGTTATTCAGGCTATAGGCACCGATACAGCAAAACAGCAGAATCGCTGGGTACAGAAAACGGTAGGGCACCTGGAGTAACTTGATCCACAGGCCAATTAACGGCAAATTCAAAATCACCAAGAATAAGTTACCTGCCCACATCGATACGATCAGGCCCCAGAAAAGCGTGGGATTACTGGTCATGACCTGCGGTCCAGGCTGAATGTTGTGAATCATCATCGCAGCGATCATGAGCGCCATCACTGGCGTGGTCGGAATACCGAGGGTCAGCATCGGAATAAATGAAGTCTGGGCGCCGGCGTTGTTGGCGGCCTCTGGACCGGCTACACCCTCGATTGCGCCTTTACCGAATTCATCGGGCCTTTTGGAGATCTTTTTCTCCATGGCATAGGCCGAAAACGAGGCCAGGATCGATCCGCCGCCCGGCAAGATACCAAGGAAAGAGCCCAGCGCAGTCCCGCGTACTGCAGCCTTGCCACCCCGCCGCCAGTCTTCTTTATTCGGCATGTAGTTGGTGACTTTTTTCTGCAAAAGCTCCCG
>JACCEB011110865.1_pt1 | contig 21313 bp, 33 predicted proteins | sample 7454761 | NCBI WGS metagenome assembly JACCEB01 (sample SAMN15323454, study PRJNA562643) | freshwater metagenome | isolation source: river surface water | place: USA:Blue River Watershed | collected 2017-08-18 | reverse complement strand
CTCCAAACAATTGGACTCGCTGGTAACCTAATGTATGATTATACCCCTTCAGCTTTAGAAACTGATATATTTGGTAAGAATCAAAAATGCTGGTACTTTGAATGGCGTATGGAGCGCGAAAAGGTTCTAGAACATAACGGTGACGAAGTGGGAAGATTAAAAGAACTTTTTCAATATGTGCCCGTGATCACAGGTCTAACAGAAACAGCCAAGTTTGATAAGCCAGTATTCAAGTTAGATCATAACATTGTTTTCGATTTTAAGCAATAAATATAAGATGCTACTAAGAGAGTTTAAATTAGATAATATTGTCAGTTCGGCTGTGCAATTTCACGACCAGCTAAATCCTAAACTTTGGCAGGGCAGATCATTGGATCCTAAAGTTAGATATAAGTTGCTAATGATAGCTAAACATTTTATTAACTTTATTAATATTCCTAGCATACGTTTGCGTGATATTACGATAAGTGGTTCAAATGCAGCCTATACATATACAGAGCATTCGGACATTGATTTACATTTAGTAGTTGATATTCCTAGGGCTGCAGAGTTTCATTTGAAACCGCTATTTGATGCTAAGAAAAATCAATATAATTTTAGTCACGATGTTAAAATACACAATATAGATGTAGAAGTTTATGTTCAACCTAGCACAGATAAACATCATAGTGCAGGTATTTACAGTGTGTTAGACAATCGTTGGTTGTCAACACCTAAGGCAGTTAAATCTAATATTGACGACAAAGACGTAGAGCTTAAGGTTAAAAATTATCTAAACAAAATTAAAATAGCTCTAAGATCTAGAGAGCTAGAAACAGCCAATACAGTCAAAGACGAGCTTAACAAATTAAGAAAGTCTGGATTAGAAAGAGCTGGAGAATTTTCAGTTGAGAATATTGCTTTTAAAGCTCTAAGAGCTAAAGGTTATATTGATCAATTACGCCAACATATTTACGATTTAGAGGACGAGGCCCTTAGCCTGGAGAATATTCAAAATGAAACGCAATGAAATTATAGTACACGAACATAAAAAGGGCGTAAGAGCCGTTAAGTATAATCAAAAGCCACAGCCTACAATTGAGCCGCCAAAGCCTCGTAATCCTGTGGCTAAAAACTCAGGTGCAGCCATCGGCGGTGGTGCAGCCGGCGCACACAAGAACGAAAAGAAAGCTAGTCAAAGTGTTCGTGGACAAAAGCACAAGAATGCAGAGTTGGCAGAAATGGACAAAAGCCAAACTCCTCCAGGGCGTGATGGTGGATCATCTGGCGGCAAGGAATATCGTGGCAAACCATTAACAGCTAAACAAATGATGGATAAAGCGCATAAAGCTATGATGAAGACAATGAGTGATACTGAGAAAGTAGATAAAGGTTGGCGCAATCCTAATTTAAAAGAATACGGAGATACTGCCAAAGGTCAGAAGATGCTGACTAAAGTTCAAAAGCGTGCCGTGGATCGTATGATCAAAGCAGCAGATAAGGGCGATGCTAAGAATGCCGGGAAGAACCAAGACACTGCTAATCGTGCTTGGGAAAGAATGAGCGACAAAGATGTTGAAGAAGGAAGGTTTGGTCGTAGTGGTTACTATAATCCAATGGATTATGAACGCGACCAACAACGTCAAATGGATTATGATAAGCGTGAGTTTAAACGTCAAGAGTTGCAACACGAACTAGGACACGAAGACGACCCTGATTTTGAGCGTAAGTTACGTCAACAACAAATGGATAAAGATCGTGGTCCTTGGTATTTAAAAGTTAATGGAAAAATTCTAAAGGCCAAAGGCGAACCTAAAGTTTTTGATTGGAAAAAAGGTGCTAATAACTATGCACTAGCTATCCTTAAAAATAAGCCTGAACTACAAGGCAAGATCTTCCTAACTAAAAAGAGCGAAGATGATGTAAGTGAAATGGGCAACGAAGTAGGTAAGATTACCAAAGTTGATCCCAACACAAAGAAAGCCACAGTAACCAAGGCTGACGGCTCATCTATGGAAATTGACAGCACATCTCTTAAGCCCACAGCAGATGGAAAAATGCAAATGGACACTCCAGATACTGATCAACTAAAAACTGGAACATCTGTAGTGAGCACGGAAGATATGATGGAGCCTCCTACAGATAGTCAAAGTCCAATCCCAGGCGACAACGATCACGATGAAATCAGTAAGCTGTTAGTTCACAGATTAAGAAGATTGGCTGGACTATGAAACTTAACGAAGTTTTAAAACAATTTGAAATTTTCACTACTAGTGAAGAAGAGCGTCTGCTAAGTCAGCTAACCTATGCAAAACCGCTTGGTGCATTTAGCGAAAGAGATCAATTCATTATTGAAGGCCTAATTAGAAAAAGTTTGGTAATTAAAATTGGGGACATTAATCCTCGAGTAATAGCAAATGAATTTTAAACAAAAAGCCGAGCAGTTAGAAAAGTTTTTAGAGGAAGAATTAAAAAAACTTCCTCTAGTTGTTTTACCAGATAAGACAATAGTATACAAAACCTATAAAATCAAACAAAATAACATAGGCGATTGGATATTAAAGCACAGCAACGGCGATATTATTGATTCTTTTAGAATTAAAGCTACAGCTAGCTTGGCAGCTAAATTCTACGAAAAATCTAATATTAAAAAATACAATGAAATCAAGATTTTAGACAGCCAGTATTGGAACAGCTCTAATGATTCTTTATTCTTTGGAAAGAAACTTGAAAGGACTAAAGATCCTGAGTTGCGAGACTTGTTCGCAGCCAGATTTCAAGTAGCTAAAGCTAGAACAGAAAAATATAAACAAGAAATTTCAACAATGTTCAAATCGAACTTTTGATAAATAAAAATAACAGTCTTTTAGGGATTACTTTAAAATGCAGATCAAAGAACTTTCGCACCCAAAAACCAGCAAGGCGCTAAACGAGAGCGTAGCAAAAAAGTTTGGCTATAAACTAAACTTAGATAGCTTTACTATGGAGCAACTTAAAGGTGCTCGAGACAAAATCCTAGCACAAATAAGTGATTTTGAAACTAACAAAAGTTACGACGCAGTCTATGAAAACAATTCATATCAGCGCGATCGTGCTCTATTAGACGTAATTACACTAGCAATTTCAGAGCGTACACTATCCCCAGGCGAAGAAGCAAAGAAAGAGAAGTATGTTAAGGGAATGAAAAAGAAGTCAGGCGAATTTAAAAAGCGTTATGGCGAAAAAGGCGAAGAAGTAATGCACGCCACAGCTACTAAAATGGCTAAGAAAGAAAGTATTGAAGAGGCAATGGATGTGTTACGCTCTGTTCTATCTGAAAGAACTCTAACAGAAGGCGAAGAAGAAAAGGCCGCTCTAATTATGAGCGCAAGAGACATGGTTGACAAAGTTACTGGTTGGTTGGAAGATACTGCTAGTCTTAAGTCTGAAACTATGCTAGAACTAATTGACTCTATAAGAGACGAATTAGGCAGTGATATTAGCGCACAATTTGATGGCAAAGTAAAACCAGCATTAGAAGAACTTTATACTTCATTAGAAACAACAAGAACAAGCCTTGCTCAAGCAGTGGCAGTATTAACAGGCGAAGAAGCCCCAGGCATGGGAGCAGAAGCTCCAGAGGCAGCTCCAGCAGAATTAGGTGCAGAAGAATTTCCGTCAGGTGACGAATTTGCAGCCAGCGAGCCAGCCACAGGCGGCGAAGAAGCTGCTGGTCGCGCAAAGAGAGAAAGCGTAGAATACAGCCGCAGACTAGGCACAATACTAAGTTCAAAAAAAAAGTAACGGAAGGTGCGGATAATTTAATCCGCATCCTCCACGCTCTCAAGAGTCGTTCTGACTCAAAAGGTACTCCGGGACAATTCAGCTGGGAAGCTATTAGCAATATGCTTAAAAACTTCTCTGGCTCTGAAATGGACTATGAAACTTTCAAAACACAGTTTGATGCAGTACCACAACTCAAAAATATTGTAGATCGATTTGATGGCAACGGGCTAGTACTCAAAACTAAAGAAAAGCCAGAAGCCACACGATCAGACAAGGACAAGACCAGTTTGGATCAATCAGCTAGCAGAGCAGCGGCTAAATCAATCCAACAACCCGGTTGACAATAGAGTCATAGTGCTATATACTGTACTATGACTTTACTTGTACAAAAATTTAATTATAAAGCACTTTCACGCGACGACTCAACTGGACGTAGATTATACCAAACTCCGGACGGATTTGCAGTTCCTAGTGTTACTACCATTCTAGATAAAACTAAACCTGCAGAAGCTCGAGAAGCTCTGGCACGTTGGAAAAAGGCAGTTGGTGAGCAAAAAGCTCAAGAAATTACCACAGAAGCTGCCGGACGTGGTACTCGTATGCACAAGTTCCTAGAGGACCATATCAAAGGAATACCTCTTAAAGAATCTGTAACTAATCCATTTGCTCAACAAAGCCTTGACATGGCTCGCAAGGTTATTGCAGAAGGATTTCCAAAAATCAATGAAGTATGGGGCTCAGAAGTTCCTTTATACTTTCCTGAATTATATGCAGGAACCACAGACTGTTGTGGAGTACACGAGGGTGAAGAGGCTATCTTAGACTTCAAACAAACTAATAAGCCTAAAAAACGTGAGTGGATTGACGATTATTTCCTACAGCTAACAGCTTACGCACTTGCACATAACGAAGTACACGGTACAAATATCCGCAAAGGTGTTATCCTAATGTGTAGCAAAGACTATGAATATCAGGAGTTTATTCTAGAGCCCAAGGACTTTGACTACTGGACAGAACGCTGGTGTGATAGGGTAAGCGAATACTATAGAATAAACAGCTAAATATCGTATAACGAGGATATTTTATGGCTGTTGTACAGATAAGCAGAATACAACTTCGAAGAGGTAAAGAACAAGAAGGAACCGGAATTCCACAACTTGCCAGCGGCGAGTTAGCTTGGGCTATTGACACTCAAAGATTGTACATTGGTAATGGATCAGTAAGTGAGGGTGCGCCGGCAGTTGGTAACACAAGAATACTGACCTCAGCAGATACCACAACTTTACTAGATGTTTTAAATTACAGCTATAAACTTGAAGACCCTGTCATCCAAACAGGTGAAGATCCTAACTATCCTACAGTAAGAACAGTACAAGAGCGCCTAGAAGATTATGTTTCTAGCGCCGACTACGGTATTGTTTCTGATGCCGGGGATCAATACGAAAAAATTCAAAGAGTCATTGACAACTTATTTTTAGAAAAGGCTATTGCAGGCTCTCCATCTAGAGTTGTGTTAACTTTTGCACCAGGCACTTACAATTTTTCACAAACTGTATATCTTCCTAGTTACGTAAGAATAGAAGGCGCAGGCAAACAAAGAACTATTTTCAATCATTCGGGCACTGGACCAGCATTTGAGTTCATCAACGATACTTCAACAACAACACTAAGAAAGACTGTAGTTGGAATTACACAAAACACACAAGCAAAGTTTTGTTATCTAAAAGGCTTCACTCTAAATACACAGGGCACTGCCGCTACTGCATTTAAAATGTATTCTGTTAGAGATAGTGTATTTGAAGATATAGAATTAACAGGGTCATATCTTGATGAGGAAGTTACATACACTAATATTGGCATTCATTTAGATGCATTGTCAACACTAGTTACTTGCCAACGAAACAGCTTTAAAAATATAACTGTTGACGGATTCAAAGAATTAATCTATGCCAAGAAAGATATCATTGATAATCAATTTTTAAATTGTAATTTTATTAATGCTAGACAAGGATTTGTACTTGGTGTTGGAGCCAACGGCATAGCCACAGGAGAAGAATACGGTCCTCGTAGAAACTTAATTAAAAATTCTCGATTTGAAAGAATTGAAAGAGAAGCGATCATTGTTGGTCGCGGATACGGCAATAGATCAGAAGCCAATAGCTTTGTCAATGTAGGCAACGACTATGCTGGAATTTTAAATGGACAGTCTCCTATTATAAAATTTGACGTCGAAGGTAATACTTCAGTACAAGATCATTTTGACAGAACCAATCCTGTTGACGACATTAATCTAGCTGTTGACAGCTTTGATGTAAAATACTACAAAGAAGTTTCTGGCAAAGTACACGTTGAAGAATTAGAAACTAGAACTGTTTTTCTAAACGAAAACATTACCAGCTTTACAGATTTAATTAGATTACCATTTGACACCAATTCTGGATTTGAAGTGAGCTATACTATTAGATCTAGATCGTCACAACAAATGCGTCGAGGTAAACTCACAATTGCTATTAACTCATCTAACAATGAAATTCAACTCACAGACGAATATGATTATGCAGGCACAGATGAAACCAGCGACAATATCAAATTCAATGCTATTGAAGGTAGTGGATATGGTGTCACCGGATCTCTTATCATTCAATATAAAAATTTCAATACCGGTGGAACCGGATCAGACATGAGATATACCTATCGTTCTATCAGCTAATGATAGTTGAAGATCTCCAAACACAATCCCTATTCTCTGCCTGGTATAAACTAAGGCAGAATCTTGAGTACAGTGAAGACCCGTTGAGGTTGGTAGTTGATTTTTTTGATCAACTACCTAGAGTTAAACTGTATACCGATCCATATGATCCTGATACTTGGCCAACACCTTGGGAACTCATTTCTGAAAATGAGTATTGTCCATTTAATCGAATATTGGGAATTTGCTATACACTTCAATTAACCGAGCGTTTTAAGAATTGTCATCCAAAGATAAATGTAGCAATTGACATTATCAATAAAACTGTGTATTATTTGCTTTTTATTGAAGATAAAGTATATGGATATGACGACGATTGGATTGACGTTTCCAAATTACCTAAGTCGTTGAAAATACAAAAGAACTACGATATGAAAGCTCTTCACTAAATACGTCCTATACTTTAAAAAACTACCATGACTAACATAATTGTAACAAAAAGAAACGGAAAAAAAGAACCATTAATGATTGAAAAATGGCAAGCTCAGGTAGCAAAAGTTTGCAAGGGCATTGCTGATGTTAGCCAGTCAATGATTGAAATCAAAGCACAGCCTCATTTCTACGATGGTATTACCACAAAAGAAATCGATGAAGTTACACTACGAGCTATTGTAGATCTTATCGATGTAGAATCAAATCCAGATTTAGGACATACTAATTATCAGTATGTTGCTGGCAAACAGCGTCTTTCAATGTTGCGTAAAGACGTTTATGGATCCTACGAACCTCCTCGCCTTTACGACATAGTAAAGAAAAATGTAGAAGTTGGATTGTATACTCCAGAACTGCTTGATTGGTATTCTGAAGCAGACTGGGATAAAATGGATGAGATAATTGATCACGAAAAAGACGAACAATATTCTTATGCAGCCATTGAACAACTTATTGAAAAATACCTAGTAAAGAATCGTTCTACAAAACAAACTTACGAAACACCGCAGGTACGTTATATAATAGCCGCGGCCACTGTGTTTCACAAAGAAGAGCCTAACAGTGCTCGTATGCGTTACATAAAGGAATATTACAATGCGGCTAGTGATGGCTTGTTTACTCTCGCTACACCTGTGCTTGCTGGGCTTGGGACTCCTACAAAGCAGTTTAGTAGCTGTGTGCTTATCCGCAGTGACGATGATCTGGACAGTATATTTGCTTCTGGAGAAATGATGGCCAAGTATGCTAGCAAACGTGCTGGCATTGGTTTAGAAATTGGACGCCTACGCCCGTTGGGTAGTCCCATCAGGGGTGGTGAGATTATGCACACTGGCATGATTCCTTTCCTCAAGAAATGGTTTGGCGATTTACGTAGCTGTTCACAAGGAGGTATTCGTAATGCTAGTGCTACTGTATTCTATCCTATTTGGCATCATCAGTTTGATGACCTTATTGTCCTTAAGAACAATCAAGGCACAGAAGAAACCCGAGTCCGTCATATGGATTATGGGGTTGTGCTTAGTAGTTTCTTCTGGAGAAGATTCAAGAACAAAGAAAATATAACATTCTTTGATCCTAATGAGGTACCCGACCTTTATGAAGCCTTCTATAAAGATACTACCTTATTTGAAGAATTATATGTAAAGTATGAAAAGCAGTCTGGTCTACGCAAGAAGACCATGAGTGCCGAAGAAGTATTTAAGAGTGGTATACTAAAGGAGCGTACTGATACAGGTCGTATCTACTTAGTGTTTATTGACAACGTAATGAACCAAGGACCATTTGATCCTGAGTGGCATACTATCTATCAGTCAAATTTATGCTGTGAAATACTTTTACCTACTAGGCCCTTTAAGCGTCTCGATGATGCTGACGGTCGCATCGCTTTATGTACTCTTGGATCGATCAACTGGGGAAGTTTCCGCAATCCTGAGGATATGCGTCGCGCTTGTCGTATTCTTCAGCGCAGTTTGTGTAATATTCTTGACTACCAAGACTTTCTAAGTATTCAAAGTAAATTATCTAATGCCGAAATCCAACCATTAGGTATTGGTGTTACTAATTTAGCATACTGGCACGCCAAGCGTGGACTAAAGTATGGCGAGAAAGATGCACTTGCAGAAGTTAAGAGTTGGATGGAACATCAAGCCTATTACCTAACTGAAGCCACTGTTGAGCTAGCTAAAGAACGCGGCGCCTGCTTAGACAGCCACAAGACACGTTACGGCCAAGGCGTGTTCCCCTGGGAACTACGTGCTAAGGGTGTTAACGAACTAACAAACTTTGCACCTGAACTTGACTGGGAAAGTCTACGTGCTGATATGAAACAGTACGGTGTTCGTAATGCTACTTTAATGGCTATTGCCCCGGTTGAAAGTTCCAGTGTTGTTATCAATAGCACCAACGGTATCGAAATGCCAATGAGCTTGATTAGTACCAAGGAAAGCAAGGCTGGTTCTTTTACACAAGTTGTTCCAGATTATCATAAACTGAAAAACAAGTATCAACTAATGTGGGAACAGAAAGATTGTATTGGCTATTTAAAGACAGCCGCAGTGCTACAGGTCTATGTTGATCAAAGCATTTCAACTAATACATTTTATAACCCTGCTCACTTTGCAGATCGTAAAGTGCCAACTACATTAATTGCTAAGAATTTGATGCAGGCTCAGCTATGGGGTATTAAAACATTCTACTACAGCCTTATCAATAAAGCAGGCAGTAAAATGCAAGAAGCTACACCAGAGGTACACTATAACGGATTCCACAACGAGCGTGAACTCATTGAGGAAGATTTAGAAGATTGCGAAAGTTGTAAATTATAATGTTAGAAACTATCTGCGATATAATGGTTGACGCTTACAAGCGTAATTGGATTACCAGTCGTGATGGCAACGTAAGTATTCGCCACCACGACCGTGATCATTTTTATATTACACCAAGCGGTGTTCGTAAGCAAACACTACAACCAGACCAATTTAAAAAAATTAAAATTAATCGTTGGATTCCTAGTGGACTAGGAACAGCTGATTACAAATACTCTTGGGACGAAATGCCTTACAGCGATATCAGTAGTGCCTTAAGACCCAGCGGAGAGATACCCTTACACTTTGGTCTACAAAAAGAAATGGGGCAACACAAAGATGATGTTCGTGTAGTAGTACACGTTCATCCAACATATTGTGTTGCGGCAATGCACGCCGGCATCGATTTGAGCACAGTAGTTGATAGCTTTCCGGAACTCAGTCGCTATACAAAAGTAGCTCCAAATGTTGGAGATGTCCCTCCAATTAGTCAAGAGCTTGCAAATCAATGTTTTGAGAAGTTACAGTTAGATAAAGACGGTAATATCAAATTTGATATTGTTGGCATTAAAGGTCACGGTGTTGTAGCCATTGACACAAGTCCGTGGCGTGCCTACGAACATATTGAAAGATTAGAACACATTTGCAAGATAGTACTTGCTTCAGGAAATTATTAAAATGTCAAAACAACAATATAACTTAAACACAAAGACAGACTACCTTCACCGTAAAATGTTCTTAGATCCAGCAGGTCCAGTTACTATTCAACGTTTTGAAGAAGTCAAATACAATAAGATTGCAGACTTTGAAAAGACTGCTCGCGGATTCTTTTGGGTGCCAGAAGAAATTAGTCTAACCAAAGATGCGCAGGACTTTAAGGATGCATCAGATGCAGTTAAACATATCTTCACTAGTAACCTGCTTAGGCAAACTGCTCTTGACAGTCTGCAAGGCCGCGGCCCAAGTCAAATCTTTACTCCGGTCATAAGTCTACCAGAACTAGAAGCATTAGTTTATAACTGGACGTTCTTTGAAACCAACATTCATAGTCGTTCATATAGTCACATTATTCGTAACATTTATAACGTGCCTAAGGAAGTGTTTAACACTATCCACGACACTAAAGAAATTGTTGATATGGCTAGTAGTGTTGGAGCATACTATGATAAGCTCCATATGATTAATTGTTTAATCGAATCTGGAGAAAAGATTGATGAAGAAAAACATATCAAAGCAATTTATCTAGCACTACACGCAAGTTATGCCTTAGAAGCCTTCCGCTTTATGGTATCATTTGCTACATCGCTAGCAATGGTAGAGAACAAGATCTTTATTGGCAACGGCAACATTATCAGCCTTATCCTACAAGACGAACTTCTACACAAAGGTTGGACTGCTTGGTTAATTAATCAAGTTGTCAAAGAAGATCCACGCTTTGCCAAAGCGGCACAAGAGTGTCAAGAAGAAGTATTACAAATCTATCGTGATGTAATCGCAGAAGAAAAGGGTTGGGCCGATTACTTGTTCCAAAAAGGACCAGTTATTGGACTGAACGCAAACATTCTAAAAGACTTTGTTGACTACACAGCAGTTGGCGCACTAAAGGATATTGGTATCAAGTATTGGAACCCTGCTCCAAAAACAACTCCTATTCCTTGGTTTAACAAGCATAGCGACACAAGCAAAAAACAAACAGCACTTCAGGAAAATGAATCGACTAATTATGTCATCGGAGTGATGTCCGATGCTATTGACTACGACGAACTTCCTGCACTATAATAATACTGGAGAATCAAATGAAAGCTATTGTATGGTCAAAGTATCACTGCCCCTATTGCGATCAGGCCAAGGCCCTGCTAACGCAAAAAGGCATTGAGTTTGAAGAAAAGAAAATTGGTGACGGGTATACCAAAGAAGAATTGCTAGAAGCAGTACCCACAGCCCGAACAGTACCACAGATTTTCTTAGATGGTAAATTAATCGGTGGATTTACTGAGCTAAAACAACACTTACAAGGATAAAAATGTTAATTGACAAAGGCGTAACAGAAGGTGAAGTCATTACTCTTAAACTAACTAGCGGAGAAGAGCTAGTAGCCAAACTAATAGAGAATAATGCACTTTACTACAAATTAAAAAATCCAATGGTTATTGGTATGGGTGCAAAAGGTCCAGGTCTTATGCCTTACTTGTTTACTGTAAACCCAGAAAAAGAAATCAAATTGGCAAAGATTGCTGTAACAGTTTGCGAAGCAACTGACAAGCAATTTGCCGATCAGTTCATTGAATCAACCACTGGAATTAAATTAGCCTAATGAACATTTACTTAGACATGGATGATGTAGTAGCTGATTGGATGGGCTACGCACGATCGTATCTTAAAATGGAGTGGGAACCGGGGGAAATGGTTCCCGAAAAAGAATGGCGTCGTCTTAAAGACGACCAACGTATGTACAGTAAATTGCCTTTGAAAAAAGGTGCAGTTGATCTGGTTAATTGGGTAACTGAATACACAGGAAGAAATCCCAATGTTGGTCTTTATTTCTTAACAGCAGTTCCTCACAATAATGATATGCCTTGGGCCTTTGTGGACAAGGTTTGGTGGGCTAAGTATCATTTTCCGCATATCCCGGTTTTCTTTGGACCTTACAGCCACGACAAATGGGTACGTTGTGAGAGCCCCGATGATATTCTTATTGATGATCGTCGTAGCAACAATGAAGAATGGATTCGTGCCGGTGGCCGAGCTCATCTTTATAAAAGCTGGGAAGAATGTAAAATTTGGCTTGAGAAAGAATTAGGACCACTATGAGAGTTGCAGTAATTGGTGCTGGTATAGCCGGGCTTACATCTGCGTATTATCTAGCCAGAGAAGGCTATAGCGTAACTGTTCTTGAGCAAGAGTCTTATCCTGCTATGAGAACTAGTTACGCCAACGGCGGCCAAGTTAGTGTTAGCAACAGTGAAGTCTGGACCACTTGGAGCAATGTCAAAAAAGGTATCAAGTGGATGTTTCAAAAAGATGCTCCATTGTTGATTCGTCCTACACCTAGTTGGGCTAAAATCAAATGGATGACAAGATTTTTGTGGCATACCTTTAGCCTAGATTACGCACGAAACACTGGCCAAACTATTAAACTAGGATTAGAATCAAGACGTCTCTATAAAGAAATGATCCAAGATGAAAATCTTGAGTTTGATCAGAGTTTCTGTGGCATTTTACATTTTTATAAAGATAATCAGTATTTTCAAAACGCACAATCTGTTAAGGAAATGTATAACGCCAATGGTTGTGAATGGGATATATTAACTATTCAACAAACACAACAAATAGATCCTGCATTATCAGACATAGAAGAAATCGTTGGCGGGGTCTGGACCCCAAGTGACTGGACTGGTGATATTCACAAGTTTTGTCTTGAGCTACAGCGTGTACTTTCTAAAAAATACAGAGTTGAATTTGTATTCGATACTGTAGTAGATAAGATTACCACTACCGAGATGTTAGAAGAATTTGACTGTATTGTAGTATCTGCAGGTGTTGGCTCAAATAAGATCGCAAGTCACTTTGGAGATTCCCTTCCAATTTATCCAGTTAAGGGCTATAGCATTACTATTAATGTTAAACCCGAAGATATGAAATACATTCCTAAAGTCAGTCTATTAGATGATCAGGCAAAGATTGTTACCAGTACACTAGGAAACAGATTCCGTGTTGCAGGAACTGCTGAACTAGCTGGTGAAAATTACGACATACGTCGAGATCGCATCGAGCCGTTGATTAATTGGGTTCGAGAAAATTTTCCAAATGTGGACATCAGCAATTATTCAAGTTGGGCTTGCTTACGTCCAATGACCCCAAACATGATGCCCATTATTAAACAGAGTTCAAAACACCAAACAGTGTTTTATCATACAGGGCACGGCCATTTAGGCTGGACCTTGTCCCCTGCAACTGCTAAATTATTACTACAACAAATTAAAGGAGACTATAATGTCAGCAAATAAATTTTCAGAATTTACCAAAATCGTAGAAGCAATGGAAGGCGACTTCGAAAAGTTCTATGACAAAGAAGTTGGTGCTGCCGGTACTCGTGTGCGTAAGCATTTACAAGAATTGGCCAAACTTTGCAAAGAAACACGTAACGACGTTACCGCAGTTAAGAACGCACGTAAAGAAGCATCTGCAAAATAATAAATACCAAAACGGAGATTATTATGGCTAAGTTTAGAGCACACCACCCTAGATCAATTCGTGCAACAGCAAGAAGGTCTCTTAAAAAGAGGAAATAAAAATGGCATACTCAAATCAAGTTATTGATCATTACGAAAATCCACGTAACGTAGGTAGCTTTGATAAAGGTGATGATTCTGTAGGCACCGGAATGGTTGGCGCACCTGCTTGCGGTGATGTAATGAAATTACAGATAAAAGTAGAAGATGGAATTATTACTGATGCTCGTTTTAAAACTTATGGTTGTGGATCAGCAATCGCAAGTAGCTCGCTAGTAACCGAATGGGTCAAGGGCAAAACTCTTGACGAAGCAGGAAGTATCAAAAATAGCCAAATTGCAGATGAATTGGCTTTACCACCTGTTAAGATACACTGTAGTATTCTTGCAGAGGACGCTATCAAGGCGGCAATAAATGATTACCGTAACAAGCACGGCCTCACAGAAGATACAGCAACTTCTTAAACAGCGCGGCAAAGGTGTTGGCATACGTCTTGGTGTTAAGACTACCGGATGCAGTGGCCTAGCTTACACTCTAGAATATGTTGACCATTACGATTACGAACCAGGCGTTACAAATTATGCACAAAATGGTTTTGTAGTTTTAGTTGATGGTCGAGCAGAACCCTATCTCAATGGCGTTACAGTCGATTGGGTGAAAAAAGGATTAAACGAGGGGTTTGAATTTATCAATCCCAACGAGCGTGATCGTTGTGGGTGCGGAGAAAGTTTTAGAGTATGACAAAGCCTTGGACTAGACAAGACACACAATATTGGATAGCTCAATTAGAAAATAGAATTGAAGACATAGATTATTATCTACAAAAAACAATTCAATGGTGTGAAGACGAAGGCGTATATGATAATAAAATTGTGTTTGCTTGTTCAGTAATGACAACAGTTTGGGTTAGTTATATGAGAAACGAACCAATAAGCAAACAAGAATTATTTGAAATATTGGGAGTTTCAGATTGGGATCAAGCTGAAGATGCGGTTTACGAATTTAACTCAAAATATGCTGACTTAGATCACGAAGATCTGTTACAATTAGTTGTTAGATCATTTTAAAGGAAAACAATGAATACACTACAAGAACAAGTTATGGAACTATGCTCCAAAACATTTAAGGCCGATAAGAAATCATTAACCTTGGAAACCAAATTTGTTGATGATATGGGTGCAGATAGTTTGGATTTGGTTGAATTTGCTCTTTCTCTAGAGGATGAGTACCATATTGAAGTTCCAGAACGCGAAATTGAAAAAATCAAAACAATTGGCGATGTAATCAGACTTTTGGAAAAACATTCAAAATAATTCAAAAAGGTTGTTATAATTTACCAAAGGTGTTATAATACATACTCGTAGACAACGTTAAAGGAATACTATGAGTATGCATTTAGAAGGCCCGTGGCTATCAACTACTGGCAAGAAAAAAGGCAAACCCAAATTTCGAAATGCCGACGAAGCACGTAAGGCTCGAGAATTAGAAGCATCGTGGAACGAACTTCAAAAGAAGTGGGGAGTTGAAGCCGAAGAGCGTAAACGTAAACGAGCTTTGGCAGCTCCGGTGATGCCGACTACGCAAAACACTGTTTATCGTAGAGACACCGGCCCGCGAATTCCTAGTCTAAATGATGGCAAAGATATGAGCCCAGCAATAAAGGCTCCGCCAAAAGTTTACACGGGGACTAAGGTTAAAGGCATTGGTACTATGCACAAGAGCAATGCTGTGCCAATCTTCAGTGATGAAGAAGCACAAGATATTGCAAAAATGCGCAGATAACTAAAGTATCTATGTTTATAATTAAGTAATCCAGTAAAAGGAGAAAAGAATGATTAAACTCATTAAAATCTTACTTGTACTGATTGGTCTAGCCATTGTTGGATTTATCGGATACAAAGTCATTACGTATAAGCTAGATCCTAATAAAAGGATCGTTATGATGAACTCAGCTGTAACAGCTGAGGTACGTAATCAACAATTAGAATGTCTTGCTCGAAATATCTATTTTGAAGCAGGAGGAGAACCATTTGAAGGAAAGGTAGCAGTAGCGCAGGTTACTATTAATCGTGCTGAAAGCGGAAAATTCCCAAATGATATTTGTAAGGTTGTTTATCAAAAGAACGTGATTTACGAAAAAGTTCTTTGCCAATTTAGTTGGTATTGTGAACAACCAAATAATATTAAACCTCGAAACATAGCCGTGTATCGAGAAAGTGAAAAAGTAGCCAAACAAGTTTTGCTTGAAGGATTTAGATTGCCTAGTTTAGACAAGGCATTATATTTTCACGCAAAGCACATAAACCCGAAATGGGATAAAGAGCGGGTTGCAGTTATCGGTGGTCACATTTTTTACAAATAAGAGGAAGATATGGATTATAGCACACTTCGTAACTTGGTTAATGTTCGTCGTATGATGGATAATATTAAAGAAAATATTGGACACCTTAGCGCAGAAACGCTGGGCTGGGTAGCAGTAATTCTGATCCACTTGGCCACAATTCCTACTTTAATTGCTATTCTCACAGGACTGACAGAAAAGTTGCCTCCAGTTGATATGGTTGGCCTTATGTGGCTAGGATTGTTTATGTTTTTTATCCGAAGCGTAATCGCCAAGGATCTGTTAAACATTATTACCATTGGGTTTGGTTTTGTTGTTCAAGCAATGCTTTTGGCATTGATTGTGTTTAAGTAACCAAAGACATTGACCACAACACGCCTCTATAGTAAAATACTATAGAGGCTTTTTTATCACACAGAGGAAATTATGTCACACTTAATTGCATTTGTTTTAGGCATTGTGGTTGCTACAATTGGATTTAGTGGTGTAGCAAAAGTAGCAGACACCGGAGTTCAAAAAGTACAAGAGATTACTAGAGAAGCAGCCAAATGATAAGGCTTTCTTTTTCTGTTACTAATCCTTGGAGTGATTTGTTTGATGCCGGCTGGTGCTGGAGTAAGAAAATTACCAAAAACAAGGCAGCAGAAATTCAACTGTATCGTTGTAATACCCTGGTTGAAGGGCAGTTTGAATTTACCACTAGACAAGATCACTCTGGACTTAGATTAGAGATTGGTTTACTAAGCTATGTTCTAACCTTCAATTTATATGATACTAGGCATTGGAACTATGCCGCAGGCCGATACGAAATTTACGATTATAAGGATGACGAATTATGAGTGGTCGCGGGATTATTGCACAAGAACCTGATCAAATGTGCGAAATGTGTGGTAAGATAGACGAATGTAGACCTTACGGTCCTAACGATGAACAAGTATGTTTTGATTGTGCTATGAATAAAGTAGGCAAAGAGACTGTTGAAAAGAAAATGGCACAATATATCTTTGGTGAAGAATCCGAATAAATATTTCTATGATAACATTGGCTGATAAATTTATCGCCTGGCTTACACTAATTTGCGGACTATCATTAAGTGCTGTAGCTATCTACTACTCAGTAGCTGGTTTAGTTAGTATTTTTGCCGCCGCAGTTGTGCCTATTGTAATAATGGGTGCAGTTCTAGAAATTAGTAAGTTAGTTGCGACTGTTTGGTTAAAACAAAATTGGTTTATTGCTCCTAGAGCAATAAAGGGATATCTACTTACGGCAATCGTTTTACTAATGTTCATTACCAGTATGGGTATCTTTGGATATCTATCCAAGGCTCATATGGACCAAGGCTTAGTAAGCGGTGATGTTCAAAGTAAAATTGCTCTTTACGACGAAAAGATTAAAACGGAGAAGGAGAACATCGATGCGGCTAGACGTGCTCTTAAACAAATGGACGATGCTGTGGATCAAACTATGTCGCGTTCTGACTCAGAACGGGGTGCAGAACGTGCAATCCAAATCCGTAGACAGCAACAAGCAGAGCGAGCTAGACTCCAAAAAGATATTGCTACTGCACAGAGCAACATTAGTAGACTTAACGAAGAACGAGCTCCGATCGCCGCCGAAGTCCGCAAAGTTGAAGCAGAAGTAGGTCCTATCAAATACATTGCCGCACTCATCTACGGTGACAATCCCGATGCCAATCTATTAGAAGCCGCAGTTCGTTGGGTCATTATTATGATTGTGGTAGTATTTGATCCATTGGCTGTTATTCTACTGTTAGCTAGCCAATACAGTTTTTCTTGGTTTAGACAACGTCGTGATGACAATGAGTACACGCCAGATCCGTATGTTGCAGATGTTGGCGAAAAGCCTACCGAACAAGAGCTCGAAGATGAAGACGACGGGGTACGTGAACCTTGCCCAAAGTGCGCAACGCCTATGCTAGACGCACCTGGCATTGGCGTATATTGTCCAAATAAATCTTGCGATGTTCTTGATAATCCAATAGGATATTTGCGTGAATTAGAGGAACAAGCAGAAAGAGAAAAAGAACCTAAACCGCATCATCCAGATACGCATCCTTATCTGCGCCAAGGATTTAAATATCCTGAAGGTTGGGAACATCACGGTCCAATAGTAGCCAAACCTGAAATTATTAAATTCAAAGATGGCGGTGAGCATCCAAAAGATACATTTGATTACGAACAAGAAGTTCTCGAGCCTATAGAAGAAAAAAGATTAGATCCTGTAGAACAATGGAACGAAATGATTGCGGCTGCTGAACAAGCAGTTAAACAAGAAAAACCAGTAGCTAATGTGCTTTGGACTGATGACCTAGCAAAATGGAGAGAAGAAAATCCTGAAGCAGACATTTACGAAATTCAAAGAAAATTTGATAGCGGAGAGATAGAGACACTACCCTGGGATAGTTCAAAAAAAAAGAACTACATGATTCGAGAAGAAGGAACATTGGTCAAGAAAACAACCAACGAGTAACTTATGTTCAAAATAGCGAACAGACTGATAACTCGCTATGGAAAAGAATCCAACATAGAGATATTTAAAGCATGAATTTAGGAAAAATTAATCTTATTACACCTCCGGATAAACTGTTTAACCTTAATCCAAGTTATTTGTTAGTTAAACCTAGTACTAAAGTAAAATTACAATTCCAACAATTACTAAGTCAAAGTGATGCTGATCTAAATGTTTACGTTTACGATCAAGACGAAGCTGATATTGAATGGATGTTGAGTGTAAGCCAACAGGTTGATTTTATCATTATTGATATTGACAACTGCGACTCAATTACACGTAACTTTATAAGTTTTTTGCTAGCACAACCAAATACTCATTATTTGACTAACGACGAAATCACTCCTTGGGGGTTGATTAGCAGAAATCGCATATATAATTTAGATTGGATTTTAGAAATCCTAAAAGAAGAAGACATTGATGATGAGGAAGATGATGAACCACAAGATTAACGGAACTAGTGTTATTGTAAAAGAAGGCGAAGATATTAACCGAGCCATTCGACGTTTTAAAAACAAGGTTGAAGACGCAGGTACTCTAAAAACTCTACAAAAGAAAGAGTTTTATGAAAAGCCAACTACTACAAGAAAACGCAAAGCCAGTGCCGCTCGTGCAAGATGGCAAAAGAAACTGGAAAAAGAAAGTTTACCAAAAAAGATGTATTAATTTAAAAATACATTTATAATGTGTAAAAGCGTTAGTAGCCAAGTGGCAAGGCAGGAGCCTCTAAAACTCCAGATACGTGGGTTCGATTCCCACCTAGCGCACCAAATTTTATATAAAAGGAAAAATAAAATGTCATAGATTGAATATGCCTGTAAAGATGTAGTGTTTCATTTTAACAAAAAACACTTAGAAGACCAGACCATTCCTATGTGGGTCTTAAAATTTCATGGGGAGACATTATATGTCAATCACGTTGATTGTTCAATTCCTTGGAGCACTAAGGAAACACCTGACAACAATCACACCAAAGGCAGTATCAAAGTCAAAGATGTATTATTACAAATCGACGAAGAAAACTGTGCCACACTTTCCCGACTAACTTTTGTAGATAAAATCCGTCTGAGAAATCAGAAGCTAGGTATTACTCGTATCATTGTCAAAGAAGGCAAGGATCATTGGCGGTTTAAAGAAGCACTCAAGCAACTAAAAATCAAACACGGTCCTATCAAAGGTATCGGTGGTGCTTGCACTAGCACATTCTATATTACCGATATTATGGACAAGAAACAATACACTCTTTTGAGTCTGTCGCTTAGTGATTGTCCTAGTTTCAGACAGCTTATGCCTAATGAAGGCTACTACAAATATTATGACGATCCAAAATATAAAGATGTTCCGTTTATCGACGAAGACTCTATGGATTGGGAGGATGATGAAGATGATGTTTGACGCTCAAGTATAGTTGATCTTTTCTAATGTTTTTGTTATAATATATTTTTAAATTATAGAAAGATTAAAATGGCAAGAACAGACGTAATGATTGATTTGGAAACCTTAGCAACATCACCAGATGCTGCCGTTCTTACTATAGGTGCTGTAAAATTTGATCCGTTTGGTAGCGACGTAAAAGAACCAGATTGCGAAAAGTTTTATGTTAAAGTAGATTTAGATAGTTGTGACAGGATTGGCCTAGTCACACACGAAGATACCATTGCGTGGTGGAGTCAGCAAAGTAAAGAAGCACAAGAAGAAGCGTTTAGCACAGAAGGTAGAATTGATATTGTAGACGCTATGCATCAACTTTATAAATTCTGCTGGGGTGCTAAACGTGTATGGAGTCACGGTGCTGCCTTTGACATTGTAATTTGTGAACATATCTTTAAAAAAATTAACAAAGCTGTACCTTGGAGTTTTTGGCAAGTTAGATGTACTAGAACATTATTTGATTTAGGTATTGATCCTAAGCGTCCCCCTGTGCTCAAACATCACGCACTTGAGGATGCTTGGAATCAAGCCGTAGGAGTTCAGAATGTGTTTACAACTTTGAGAACATCAACTAAGTATGATGGGAATTTAATTTCACCGTTAGGTAATCAAAGATGAGAATTGAAGACGAAATCAAATTAGACTTTAAAGATGTTTTAATTCGCCCGAAGCGCAGTACTCTTTCAAGTCGCAAAGAAGTAGATCTTAAACGCACATATAAATTTAAACACAGCGGCACCGAATGGACTGGCATTCCTATAATGGCCGCTAACATGGACGGTGTTGGTACATTGAATATGGCCAATGCTCTTTATGAACATCGTTTGTTTACTTGCCTTACAAAATCATATACTGAAGATCAGCTTGAAGATCTAGTAGCGCAAGTAGGTGGTAACTATTTTGCTGTTAGTACCGGAACAAGCGATAAAGACTTTTTAAAACTGCGACAAATTATTAATGCGTATCCCGAAGTTCATTTCATCTGCATTGATGTAGCTAACGGATATCAAGAACGATTTGGAGATTATGTACAAAAAGTTCGAGAAACATTTCCGCATTGTACAATTATTGCAGGTAATGTAGTTACCGCAGACATGACACAGGAGTTAATCTTACGTGGAGCAGATATCGTTAAAGTTGGTATTGGGCCTGGCAGTGTATGTACTACTCGTATTCAAACTGGTGTTGGTTATCCTCAACTCAGTGCAATCATCGAATGTGCTGATGCGGCTCACGGCCTCGGTGCTCACATTATTGCTGACGGTGGCTGCACTTGCCCCGGTGACGTTGCAAAAGGTTTTGGAGCTGGTGCGGATTTTGTTATGCTCGGGGGTATGTTAGCTGGACACGATGAGGGCGGCGGCGAAGTAAAAGATGGTTAAATTACATTTTACGGAATGAGTTCAGATACTGCTATGGAAAAGCATCACGGCGGTGTTGCAGAATATCGTAGCAGTGAAGGTCGTACAGTGACAATTCCCTATAAAGGCCCTGTTAATAATACAGTATTAGATATTTTAGGCGGTATTCGTAGCACCTGCACTTATGTAGG
>JACCEB010465439.1_pt1 | contig 21316 bp, 26 predicted proteins | sample 7454761 | NCBI WGS metagenome assembly JACCEB01 (sample SAMN15323454, study PRJNA562643) | freshwater metagenome | isolation source: river surface water | place: USA:Blue River Watershed | collected 2017-08-18 | reverse complement strand
GTTTTCCGGAAGGTTGTCTTGAAGGTTTTCCGGAAGGTTGTCTTGAAGGTTTTCCGGAAGGTTGTCTTGAAGGTTGTCTTGAAGGTTGTGTGAAAGGTATTTGAGTTGGTATTATTGATGGCTGTCCGGAAGGTTGTATTAAAGTTTTATTAATATAACTTTCCAACATATGTAAATGAAGTAATATGTAGAAAATAATAAAATATTGTTTCATTTTGTGTAATTGTTTTTGTTTTTATTTTTAGATTAAACAACAAAAATATTTCAATTTTTAATATTATTTACAAAAATATAGTGTTATAAAATAATGTTTTTATTACCAATATAAAAAATACTTGCTTATAAATAATATACAAATGTCTTACTACGATAGTCCCACAAATACAACTTATTATGATCCACAAATGGTTATAAATATTACTGAGTTTGACGCTGATAATGACAAAGACAGTAATATTTTTATTATTTTTGACCAAGATGAAAGTTTATTTTACATTTATGGGTCTCGTGGAGTAAAGTCATCATATAAAACATATAAGAAGACAGTATCCGATTTTGACACGCTATATGATTTCATTTATTTCACAACAGGACAAGAAAAAAAGCATTTGCTTAGCATTTCCGTAAACTTTGTTAGTGATATGACTAATTATGATGAATATTATGAGATTTTACAAAAAGTAAATCGTGATAATGAAGTTGTAGCGTATGACAACGTTAGTAATCTTACAAAGGAAGACTTCAAAAGATATGTTTTCACTTACTTAGGAAAACCAGCTTTTTGTTTTTAGATATATATTTAGAGAATTAGCTCTTCTAAATATAGAACAAAATGAGACGTGAAAACGTTTATTTATATATTGTATTAAGTTTGATACCGATGTATTTGGTATTTATTGGATTTATAACTTTGATTATTCGTTTTTTTGGAGTTTATAATTTTTTATTAGGACTATATTTTATTTTTGGAGCACTATGTTATTCAATGATTATGAAAAAAATAATGGCCTAAACTTGGATTTTCCTTGTTTTTCCATGACCAAATCCGTATTTTTGTCTGGCTTTCTTGGCAAAAATAAATGCTTTCTTCTTATGGTCGCACTGATTTAAAATATCATAATCTACAGAGGCGGATTTTCCAGATGTGATTGCGCTGGCAAGACGTGCATAACCCCATGATTGGGGTGTCTGATTTGGACGCGAACCAGAAGAATAATAAGCACCTTCGCCTTTTTTCACAATTTGGTTTAATGCGGAAATAGGGCATCCAGTTGCCTTTGCCAATTCTTTACTTGGAACAATTTTATCAATGCCATAAATGCGTTGTGCGTTTTTTATGTGATTTGATGGTTTACTTTTAAAAGAAGAAACACGTTTTCGTGTATAATATTTGTTTTTCTTGTATTCAGAACGTGATTTTTTCAACATTTTCAATTGATTTGTTTTATCTTTATTTGATAAACCAAATGGTAAATAACGAATCGGGATTTTCATATATTATATTTTAATAATATATAATGGATTTTAATAGAAAACACAAATATTTAATTCAAATACTTCCATTTAGTCAAGACTTTTATATAGACCAAGAAATGAAAATAAATAATGTGTATTATGAAGACGGTGATTTAAAAAAACGCGATTATTATTTAGAAAATCTGGAAAAAAATAAAAATGGAGTTAAGTTTATTGGATATATAAGAGAATTATATTATCCATTTATGTTGTTGGATGAAGGACGTTTATGGACAGATATGTTAACTGACAACAATGAATATTATAAGTTTTTTAATATAGAAAAAAAACAAGTAATTGAAGCACCAATAAGTCATGTTCGTATTTTACGCGACTTTACGAAGGATGAAGAAGAACTTTCAAAAATGTTTGAAAGTGGAGTAAATATTGGTGAAAAAGAGGAAAATACTATGGATGAAATATCAAAAATGTTTGAAACAGGATTAAATGTTAATAAACGTATTCTTCCAAAAACAATAACAGAAAATATTAAAAATGGGCCTGAATATAAAATTAATATGAATAAAAATGATGGTCCCGTTATAGAAAAAATAGATAAAAATCTTTTTTATAATGGCGTTCAATATGAACCAGAAGATTACCAATATGTAGAAAATCTCAAAAAGTTATCAAGAAAAAAGGCAACAAATAAACTTCCAAAATTGAAACGTGGTATTTTAAAATCAGGTGTTTTGAAAAGTTCAAAGAAAACTGTAACAAAGAAAAATGTTGAAAAAAATATTAAGAAAGTTGAAAAAAAAACAAAAAGAAGTAAGAAATAAACTTAAAATAAAAAAGTAGGACTCCCTACTTTTTTATAAGACAACTAACTTTTGGGTTACCATATTTCCGCTTCTTCGCGCGCTCTCTCAATACTATCCAAATAATCTTGTTCTTTTTGATCTTGAATATCCCAAATAGTTGGTTTATAATCCTCTTCTATTTCTTCTTCTTCAATATAAGTTCCATCATTACAAAGAACTAGAACAGCTTCAACAAAGTATGTTGAAAGTATATTCAAATTATTCAATATTTCATTAATTTCATTGATAGATAGTTGTTCTAACATCATTGCCGTAATCTTTCCGGCATTTCTTGAGTCAAGTTTAGCAACTTCTGCGTAAAGTTTTTCTCCAATAACACACTTATCTTTTGTGTGACTTTTGGAAGGACATATTGAACAAACTTTTTTCAAAAGTTCGGGGCATGTAATTGCACTGTCAATGCTTTTGGTCTCGCGACTATAATGTGTTAAATACACACTTTCTGGCATTCCAATATTCTTGCAGTGGCCACAGAATGAAGTTTTGGACATTTTAGTTAGGGTTTGGGTTAGGGTTATTATAAGTTTATCTATTGCTAGAATACTTTATATATAAAGGCAAAAAAAGATTTCAATTTTTAATACTTAGTACTTAATTAAATACCTCAAAACAACAAATGGTTGCATATTATTATGGGCAAGTCCTCCACCAGTAGAACCAGTTGTCTGATTATAATCTGCTTGGTCTGCAGCAGTTTCTGTTCCAAAAGCATTATCTGTATTTTGGTCTCCTACATTATTCACATATGAGTGAGTATGCGCTGGAATTTCATTCACAGTTAAAGTATGTGTTTCCGCACCACCAGTAGATGCAAGAGTACGATTAGTAAGTCCGGATCCTTGACCTAATCCAATACCAGCACGACCACGCATATCGGGAATATTAAAACTACTATCAGAACCTCCAAAACTGTATCCAATTGCTGTAAATAAATTAGAATATGTGGCAACTGTTAATAAACGCCCATTACAATCAAGCCAGCCACCCGGTTCAGAAACACACGCAGACATAATAATTGTTCCTGCCGGAATCAATATAAATGTGTCTAAATAATAATTGCCAGTAGCATAATAATTATCAGACCGCAAATCTTTACCAACTGTTAAGTTTCCACCAATAGTTTGGTTATTTTCAACATGTAAATCACCATGATAAACATGCGGATTTGTAAATGTAGTTAATCTGTTATCCAAATAAGCATTTCTGTTATTTGCTCTATGAAGTGCTCGGCGAAAAGACATTATATATTATATAATATATAATGAAAACTAAAAATAATGAAAAACTTATTTTTAATCAACATATCTAAAACCATATAATTTTTTTGGTTCAAATGATAATGTTTCATCCGTTATTTTAGTATATATTCCAGTATATGAATAAAATATTCCATTTATTCTTAATACACGCAATATTGTTTCTTCCATAAAACTGCTTGCTCTGTATTCTTGTCGTGTTCTGTCCCAAACACCAAGTCCAGTACAATCAATAATAATATCATATGAATTATTTTCCACAAATTTCCAAACCCATGGTTTTTTATATCTAATTTTTTTTCAAATCTATAATCAATACTCCTATAAATATCATATTTAAAAGTAGTTTCTTCTTTATCACACCCACAATCTACGCAGTCAAATGGTTTGTCATACCATAAATCAACATCAATTGGACTACATCTTATGTCTGTTTTTTTATAATTATATGTGTGACCTAAAATCAGTGTTTTCATTAATTATAATAATATTGTTTTATAGTTTTTATATAATGTTTATAAATATATTGGAGAGATTTACACTATTGAAGAACAAAATGAATAACAAAATGAACAACAAAATGAACAACAATAAAAAGAAGACTTTTTGCAAAAAGTCAAAATCTAGAGCTTGTATTTATACATGAAACATCTTTTCCTCAAAAATCTTGAAATCATATTATTTTACTTAATAAAATACATAATAACCACTATGCTGTTGTCTATATCATTTCTAAAGTTTCGTCTTGCGAAATTTGCATTTCTTAGTATAAGTGATTTTGCCACACAATTTGCGCCATTTTCATCTTCAAGTGCTTTTAAACAACTTTCATCCATCACAAACTTCCGAATATGGTCATATTGCCAATTGTCCCAAACACCATCACTTCCCAAAACAACACAACAAGTTTCATTATCAATATCTATACATCTAATATCTGGCTTACATGAAACCCCCAAACTTGCCATTTTGAAATCACCCAATGCTCGTGTAAATGCCAAAATATTTTCGCCTTGTCTGTCTGATAAATAAACTGCCTTGTCTCTTCTCACAGTATTTATATAATATGTAAATGAATCATCATCCGGTCTTACAGTTGGAACACCTTCTTCTGATATGTTGAATATATGTGGACAACTTGGTTTATATCTTCCTTGAATATCATATACACAAAGCAACTCGGCTTGTTTTGGATCAGACTCGTAACATTTGAACTCGCGCATTCGAATATATTCTTGAGGATTATCTGGAGAATGGTTTGAAGTCAATTCTGTGTATCCAGTTTTTGAACATAGCAATGCTGTGCTATCGCCAACATTTGCTACATAGAGTTTATTGTATATAAAAATGACAACAGATAAGGTTGTTCCACTTTTTACACTTGTAAACATTTCATAAGAATGCCTTCGTTTTAAAATGTCGCCTTGGTCATCAACAACCACTTCAAAACCATCATTTTTCAAAAAATCGCATAATTCAATACGTATTTCATTATGAATATATTCAAATGCGTTTTCTAAAAATGTTTGTGGATTTTCCGCAAGTTCAACTATTTTCTCTTGAACAAGTGTTTTTAAAGTATTCATTGTAATAGTTACAACAGTTTTTCCTTCTTTTCCGTGTCCATCAGCTACCGCAATTAGATATCCATTATGATCGGTTAATGGATATATTAGATGTAAGTCTTGATTTTCACTACAAGTTCCAATGTCTGTATAAGTTCCTATTTGTAAAATCATCTTATTGTTTTCTTTACTTATCTCAGGTGGATTCATCTCGGGTGGATTCATCTCGGGTGGATTTATCTCGGGTGGATTCATCTCGGGTGGATTTATCTCGTGTGGATTCATCTCGGGTGGATTCATCTCGTGTAGATTCAATAATGTATTATTATATATAATATTTTTATGTCTTTCTAATAAATATTTTTGAGAGATTACTCTTATTTTTATTTATGGCTTATTTTCATAGTTTTATTACTATGGTCTCGTTTTTTTCGCGTTTTTCCAAAAAGTCTCAATTCTAAATCCGACAAATTATAATACTTATTTATTTTGGCATCATTCCATATTCTATCAAGTGGTGGAAGAGGCACCCATTTCAGCGTATTTTCACTAATATGTTGATCTATTTTGCGTAGACTAAGCATAAAGTTTGCAAAATCGGTTTCCAAGTAGGATTTTAGAGATTTTGCTTCAGCCTCTGTATTAACAGCAAATCCCAAATATGTTTGCGAAGCAATTTCATTCGGCGTTCCAATAATTAAACTTCCAAACCCATCACCACCTATGCCAGAACCTTGCGGTGTGAAAACTTTCCAAAAGTCATATGTATTTTTAATATATTTTGACGCAATGTATTTTACTCCACCTTTTTTCGCAGAGAAATAGCATTTTACAAGATTCTTATTATTTGTGGCTTTTGAAAAATTAGTGGTTATGCCAAAATAACTGGTTGAAAGATACAGTTTCTCTATTGATGGGTATTTCATAACCTTGTTAATAATTGAATATGCCTTTGGTTGCGGAACCAAAATATCATATTTATCTAACGCAATATTTGTTCCATTAAACTTAGTTAATCCATTATGATTATTATCTAAATAGAAATAATTTATTCCACCTTTTATGCTAACGGAAGGCCATATTGTGCGTGAATTGGCAATATGATTAATAGAGACAATATCTTTTCTAGATAACATAGATTTGCGAAAGTTTGCCAAATCTTTACCACCAGAAAACCATCTACTTGGAACCACAAACAATAATTTAGATGTCATTCCAATCGCCTTTATAATAAACTTGGAATATAGAGGCTGATCTGATGTTTCTTTCACCCTTGCTTCATTATATGGCGGGTTTCCAACAATAATATCATAGGTTTTTTCCGGATAATCCATAAAGTCTTTACATTCTATATTTGGTTTTGCTTCAGAATCAATCATTGAAAACAGTTTCTTACAGAGATTTGCGTTTTTCTTATTTATTTCGTTCATAAAAAGCATTTTCTCTATAATATGGATGCTTCGCTTTTCTCTATTTATTATTGGCAAAGATTTCATCAATTTATAATAAATAACAATTGGAAAATTACCGATTCCAGAAGCAGGATCAAACCATTTTAATGAAGGATTTTTCCAAACTGATTGTGGCAGTTCATCCAGCATTTTACAAATAAAATCGACTGGTGTAAAAACTTCACCATACATATCTTTTTCAAAATCTTTGGGAATAAGATTTTTTATTAGAATGTTTGCTACTTCTTCATGCTCTATTACATCCATATATTATTTGGATAGAAAACAAAACTATTATGATTGGTAAAAATCTCTATACAATTATAGTTTTGAATCACTTCTAAAGTTTTATTGATATTTTTCTCTCTCGAACAATCCTTTCATAAAATACAAATATTATTTTTCTATATTTGTATTTTGACTTTTACTTGTTCTTTGTCTTAAACTCACTCCAAGACATTTTTACAGGTTCAACAAAAGTTGGTGCTTCTGATTGATGTTGTTTATCCAAGTTCTCTCCACGGCGCATTGCGCTATCTACATACATATCTTTCAAAATGGTTCCGACTTTTACAGAAGCATCATATTGGTCTATAATACCATCCTCAATTTGCTTTAAAATAAAAATAAATCTGACCATCATTTCCATATTTAACTCCTCTTTTATTACTTTGTTGAAAATATCAGTATAATAGTTGTAGAGAAATGGAACAGTAGTTTGGCATAATTCATTGTATTTCATTTCATCAAGCATACGAAGATTTGGATTCTTTTTACGGATTTCACATAACTTGCCAATATCTTCCAAGATCCGTTCACTATGCTTTAATTCACGAATCCTTTCGGTGTTATTTACATAATCATCACTCTCCATTAGAGCCTTCATATCTAAACCTTGTACAAATGATTTCATTATTGGATTATATAAATATTTACATATTCTTTTTATATTTATTTCCATAGAACTACGAAAGCGCAATATACAAGAGTTTTCTTTATGTATATATAGTAAATGTCATACACATTTGATTTGGCAGTAAAAGACAATTTATGGAAAGAATCTATTATATTTATGGCAATCTTTAGCATTTCATTATCTTCTGTATTTGGTATCAATAAATATTTTGAAATTAAAAATAACTGGTCTAGAATGCGATGTCGACCAGAAGTAATGTTGTTTGCCTGGTTTTTTGGTAAAGATACTGACAATAATATGGAGTATTGTTTAGAGAATGCTGGACTCCAAGTAAAACAAGGCAATTTGGTAGATCCACTTGTTAAAAAAATTGACACTGATGTGATTGATTTAAATAAACAGATTCTTGGAGCAAAACAAAACTTGTCAGCATTAGAGAAAAAAATTGGAAGCGCGGATTTGGCAATGAATAATCAAAGTAAAAATCTGGCAGTTTCTGTTCAAAAAAACATTTTAGCATTAAAGGAGGGAATGCAGAAGGTTATTGCCGGACTTATTGTAGCAAACCAAGTAAATAATGGAGTATTAACAACAACAAGCAAGACCAAGGCTCTCTCAGATAGTTTGAAAAAGAGTATTGAAAAACTTCCATCCTTGGTACAGGCACCGCCGACACCGCCACCGACACTTACACCAGCACAGGAACCGAGACTGATACCGGCACCGGCACTGATATAGACGCAGACACTTACACAGGCACCAGCACTAAAACCAACAAAATAATAAGTAATATTCATTGGACTAAAATATTTATTGGACTAAATAATTCAATAGACTAAATTATACCTATGAATATATACAATATGCCCGTAGCAAACTATTGGAATCTAAATAAGGTATATTTTATTATAGCATTATTAATTATTATTTTTTTTCTTATTATTTATGCGGTTTTAACAATAAAACTTCAAATCACTATAAGCAAAGAGACAAACACTAATTGTACAAATCCAATTGCCATTTATTTTGACAAAGAAAATAGAGATCGATGTTTAACTGAGAAAATCACAAAAAAGAATGAAACCCAGAGCGCCGAAGGTTCATTTAAAAAAAAAAAGACTGATGTCCAAGAAAATATTCGCAAATTAAATAAGAAAATGGAAGATGTAGATAATTACTACGCAAAATTATTGAATAAAGATTATCCAGAAGTTAAAAATGTAGAAAAAGAGTTCTATGGACTTAAAGATACATATCAAACAATTATACAAAAATATGAAGAAACTACAAAATCCATTGAAAATGTGAAAAACAGTTTTGAAAACTCAATACAAGAAACAATATTATTTGCGGTGGATGTTGGAAACAATTTAGTAAATATTTTGAAACAAAATCAATTTACGCCAAAATGGAAGGATAAAAGAAAAAAACTAGTTGACGCACATGATAAAATAAAAAAATATTTGAATAACAGCTATGTGAAAAAATATATTAGCCCAGATGTTGAAAAAAAAATTGACAACACCCCTTTATCAAAAAATGTTAGAAATGGTGTTAAGAAATAAATAATCATCCAATTATTTTTCTCTTTATTTTCTTATTATTAGTTATAAAAGATGGATACCAGAATGATAAGTATTATTGGATTACTTTTAGTAATAATTATTGGAGTAATGTTGGGAAATAGTGGTATTGTTGGATATTCTTCTAATAAGACACTAATTGAGTATCCTTATGAAGGATTTTCCGAGATTAAAGAGAAGTTTGAGGCAAGAGATGAAAATGAGAAGAAGAACTTTGCTGAGGCCTTTTCATCCGCCAAAGAAGCATTCTCACCTATGGAGTCTTCCCCCATTAAAGTAAGTGGATTTTCTGGTCTACAATCTGGAGCATATGGAGATGAGAAAGCAATTGGCTTTATGTATAATAATGACTCTGGTTCTGCGTGCAAGTCTTATGGATACACTAACTCCAAGGGAAATATTTGCTTGAGTGAATCAGATGTTAAACTATTAACAACCAGAGGTGGAAATGCTATTGGAATATCAGACCAAATTGGCAAATAAGTAGGGAAACCACTATTTATAAATAAATAGACAAAAACAATAAAAAAGTTTTTATTGTTTTACTCCTTAAAATAATGGATTCGGCGCACCAAAGGTGCGCCTTATATCCCAAGGGAGGTTTTACTGGAGAGGACGCGAAGCGTCCCACCGTCGGCGCCTTTGGCGCCTTATCCGTAGGTTCCAATATTAGATATACATACTATTCAACACACTTATATTAATCCCTTCTTCAACTTTAACTAACGTATCCACATCTTTTCGTGTAAGAGTATGCGGAAATGAAACTTTAAGCCCCAAATCTTTCTCAAATATTCCACTTGACTCTGGTTTAACAAGTCTATACAAGTTCAATTTAGTATGAATAATCTCTAATGTGCGTTTCAAGTTTCGAACACCTTCCTCTCCTTTAGCCTGATTTGAAATAATATGTGACAATACATCATCATTGATGATAATATCATCTGGGCCAAATCCAACTTGCTCCCTGATTTTTGGCAACATATAGTTTCGCGCAATTATTAACTTCTCTTTTAAATCATAGCCTTTTGTAACAATACGATACATACGATCTTTCAAAATTGGATTAACCAAGCTTTCATCATTATAACTGAAAATAAACAAGCACTTGCTCAAATCCAATTCTATTTCCGAGAAATATTTATCGCGGAACTGACTATTCTGTGAAGTATCTGTCAAATGTGTTAAAATACCAATAATCTCTTGACCGCGCGCCGTATCACTTACCTTATCTAATTCATCAAAGTAAATAACCGGATTCATACATTTGCTCTCAATTATAATTTGAACAATCTTGCCCCAAGTGCTTCCTTCATATGTATAAGAATGGCCCTCCAAGAAACTACTGTCGCCACAACCACCAAGAGCAATGAACGCAAACTCGCGCCCTAAAATCTTACTGATTCCGTCTTTCACAAGCGTAGTTTTTCCTGAACCCATCGGGCCGTGTATAGCAATTGCGGTTCCCATTGAACCCGGATTTGATATCCACTGTCCAACCATTTGCATAATTTGGAGTTTTGCCGAGTTCAATCCAAATACGCAATTATCTAACTGTTTCTTTGCTTGAACAACATATTCACTACATTTTTCCAATCCATCATTCATATTAATTGACAGATTCTTGTAAACACCAAATGGAATACGCATAAAATTGTCTACCCAATTCTTCAATTTAAAATATTCTGCTTCACCCGGTTCCATCATATTCAATTGGTTCAGACGTTGGATAGCAATTGCTTTAAACTTTGGCGGAATATTAGACTGAAGAAGTGACAACCGATATGGCTTTTCTACATACATAAACTTGTTTATTCCAGCCAAGTCATTCATAATTTTCAACTGCTCTTTATTGGATAACTTTTTCTTGAAATAACCAAACTCATCTATATTTTCCTGCATATCCGCATAATTAATCAATTCCTCATAGACTTTTGCGTTTTTAGAACGGGCATTCTTAATTAGTTTTACAATTGACTGTTCGCATTGTTTAAGCGCCTTTTTAATAATTGTGTTGTTAGGTTTTTGTTTAAGTTTTTCTATAAGGTGTTTCTTCAATTCAATGATTTCATTATATTTCTCTCCAATATCAACCACTTCAGACATTGTGTCGCTAATTTCATCGGTTTTCTTCTTTTTCTCTTGTTTTGTTTTTTTGGAAACTACAGATTCAGAAAGCGACATATTGGAATTAGAAGGAGTAAGGCCAAGACCAATTGGTTCAAATGTTTCCTTCATAAATGTTTGTTCGTCTCCAGACTCATAATCATTATTGGATAAATTGGATTGAACTTTATTTCTCATAGTTGGTTGTCCTCCAATAGTTAATGTTATTTTGTAATTCTTATCATCAGGTTCTTTTTCTTCTTCGTCTTCATCTTCCAAAACCATTGTATTCTCTTCATCGGAATCAACATCTTCATAAATGGTTTCATCATCATCATCATCGTTGTCATCGATATATATATTGCTATCTTCATCATCATAATCATCATCATCATCATTGTCATCTTCTTCTGTGCTAACTTCATATTTAGATTTTTTCTTGGACTTTTGATTTTCTTTTTCTCTTTCTTTCTCTCTCTTTTTTCGCTTGTTATCTCTTGATTTCTCTTCTTTTTCTTTTTCTTTTTCTTTTACCTTTTCATCAATATATTTGGAAGGAAATAATGACTGTAAAGTCTTGTGGAGGTCAGATAATTCGTCTTCGTCATCATCATCACTTTGAAATGATTTCTTAGATTTTTTAGGACTCTTTTTAGCTTTGGGTGTGTCAATTTCACTGTCTTCAGTATAATCAGTGTCAGAAGAATCGTCAGATTCTGAATCGGGCTTATTCTTTCTGTATCTCTTATTCTTGTTAATAAAGTCGTTCATTTTGGGTTTGGGCATATTTGGTGTTTTGTTTAGTTAGTGTTTTTGTTTTATTATGTTTCATTTAAAATCAATAAAAAATCAATTTTACATCAATATTTAAATATTATTGATATAAAAGTATAAATATTTGTTCTACATACATTGGGTTTACCTATCGGTATTGGGTTTCCCAATATATATTGGGTTCCCCTATCGGTGATATTTCCCGACTCTGGCAAATGAATCAACAATAAAAATCACAAAAACACCCAAGAAAGAGTAGAGGATTAATTCCTCGGTAATATTGCTTGTTTTTTCCATTTGAATATCTTCCAATATGTGGGTAATATAATTTAGTTTTTCCATAACACCATCAGAGGTATTTGCGGATTTTGCGTAATAAGGTTTTCCTAAAATAGCGCCGGCTTCATATACTTTGTTGTAATTACTCAAATTATCAGAACCAATATCATTGGGACTAAAAGTTCCAGTTCCGGCTGCCATTTTTAACAATGGCGATTCAAAACTCTCTTTTGCTCTAGTTCCTAAATTGGACTTGGGTGCGGAAATCGGTTTAAAATCCACCAAGTCTTCTCCAGCTTGTGAAGAAGATGTAATCTTATTTAACATATCGTTAATAGTATTTCCACGGACTTCATTCATTTCAATTGTGGATTCCATAGATTCTGATATTTCATTATTTTCATCAAATTCTGGATGATAAGAAGATAACCCAGAAGTATCAGTTTCTTCATCTCTCAAAGGCAATGGTGCTTTCTGAGTCCTTCTTTTTCCAATTGCGGGTGTTCTTTTTCTTGTATCCGTTGTTTTCCAAGGAGAAGCTGTATTTAATAATGACATCTTCTGTAGTTATATATATATTCTAAATAATAATGAACTCAACAATCGCAAAAAAAATACTTGTAGATTCAGCTAATTATTTCAAAAACAATTCAATTGTTATGCAATTTATTCCAATTGTTCTTGTTTTATTTTATTCAACATTTCGTTATGAGTTTAACAGAATTGGTCATAGCATTTTAGGAAAACTTTTTGCGGTTATGTTAATTCTCTATTATACTCGTATAGATTGGTTTTATGGTGTTATATGTTGCGTTGTTGTTATTTTTTATTACCAACAAACTGAGACAGAGGGATTTGATGGAGAACTATTAAAATCTGAATCTAAATCAAAATCCAATACAAAAACTCTTGATGAAGACGTTGAAGATGGAACCAATTTACCAGATATAAATGAAGGATTTACTGGTGTTATATCAATAGACCAATTTAATACTGCTAAGGATGAGTTTATTAGAGAAAAATGTAAAAATGGAGTGCTTATGTATAAAGATTTTCCAGTAAAAACTGAAATGGCGGATCACGTTTATAGTGAAATAGAGTTTCCAGATAAAACAAAATGCAATCCATGTGACCGAACTTGCGATTACAATATAATTGAAGCAAAGATGACAACAGAGAAAAAGTTGATTTCCAAAAACTCCAATGATTTATTTGATGCTTTTAAGAAGTTTTTTGGAAAGTCAGAGTCATTTGTTCCTTATGAGGGAAATGCTTTTCCCCAAATAAAAAAGTTGTAAGGCACGTTATATATAGATGCTTAAAGTTTCACATTAAATCGTTCAATTTCAACTTAAATTGTGCGATTTATTTTTGACAAAATAAAAAAGGAGGCAGTAAGCCATCGGCTATAAGGTGAAGACGAAGGCTTTACCTTCGCCTTTTTCGCCTTACCACTAGAATAAATCCAAAATAAAAAGGAGGGGATAAACCATCAGGTTTCACCTTTGGGGATAAGCGAAGCGTTCCCCCAAATGAAATCCTTTTATAGTTTATAATGTCTAAATCAAAAACTGACAATTTTTTCAAAAGTCTTCATGAAAAAATATTGGATTTAAATACAAGCAAGATTTTTGCGGGTTTAATGATTGTAACTCTAAATATTGCTTCCAAGTTTGTTACATTTAAGTTTGGAAAAACTGCAGAGATGTATTTGAAATATACATTTAGTCGTCAAATATTAGTTTTCGCAATGGCATGGATGGGAACTCGTGATATTTATATTGCGGCTGCGCTAACATTTATTTTTATCATTTTATTTGATTTTCTCTTTAATGAAAACAGTAGTTTATGTGTTTTGCCAAATGAATTGAAAGAATATTATCATAATATGGATGAAGACATTTCACACGACGATTATGTAAAAGCCAAGACTACTGTAGAAAAATATATAGAACAAAATGAAAAAACGTCATCAAAATAAAGGGAATAAGTATTCCAAACCAAAAGTATCTATATATATTAAATGAATAAAGGAACACAACAAGATTTAGAAATAGTTAATTTAAAAGTAATGCTACATACAAATACAGATGAAACTATTGAATTAAAAGCAGGATTATTTGTCTTGGACAAACCCGTTTCTGGTGAAAATATACTTTTATGTACAAATTACAAATATAACAAAACATTATTAGAAAACAAAACATTACGCGAAAAAGTAGAAATATTTTTTAATCGTTCAAAATTAAATATATTTGTAGAAGCATCAAAACCAAAAAAATATATTGGAAATAAAAAATCTGAAAATGAAGATGACCTTCCTACTCCATCATGGATAGAAATTGTTGACCTTTACAATAACAATATTATTAATCCTACAGATCCGGAATGGAATATTGGTATTAATTCATATGATGGACTTGAGAAAAATGTTTCTGATAAAATATTTAAAACAGCAACACCAGAAGATTTGGAAGAAATTGAAAAGATTATAAAAGATACAACAGATAAACCTACTAAAAAAACTAAGTTTTTAAACTATTTGAAAGATACATCTAGACAAGATCCAGAAAAAATCAAAATAACAAGACAAAATATTATTATTATGCTGAACGCATTATTTCCAATTTCATTTCCAATAGCAGATCAAGTAGAAGTTATGGATGATAAAAGTGTAAGTTTTACATCTATGATTAAAAAACTATTTGAAGAAGAATATGTATATTTGAATATTAAAAAACCTTCTACTGTTATACAAGTTATATGGTTAAACTCAATACAAAGTCATCCAATTTACTACCAAATATATAGAGTTATCGAAAAATATCAGAAAAATCTTTTAAATTATTTAGATACATTAAATAATTCTGAGGTTATAAAAATTCTCAGAGAAGACATTGAACCGCAAAAAAAAATAAATGAAATTAGTGATATTTTTCGCAGTTATCAATATTTTATAAATATGATAAAACCGATAGAAATAGGCGATGTTATTGAATATTTTTATGAAAATACTTGGAAAAAAGGAAAAGTAGTAAGAATAACTGATAATTTTACAATAGTAAAACCAGAGACTGGACTCCCCAACATAAACGTTAATAATACTAAAGTTCGAAAAATGGAAGATGCACTTAAAAAAAATATTTATTTATTACACTATATTTTTGGAAACTTTAAAAAAAATACAAAACCATATAATGAATTTCTTAAAGACTATATTGATATGTTTGTTGAAACAAGAGAAAAATATTCTCGTTCAACTTATGACTATGAAAAAAAGTTTATTGAAAGTATTCCAGAATTAAAGTTTCATTTTGAGTTTTTGGAAGAAATCTCAAATTATTTGCCACCAAAAAGGATTCCAACAAATAAAAAAATTGCGTTAGCACTTAAAGATGAAAATAAATATAGTAAGTTTATTGAAGTTTATAATAATAGTTTGGAAACTGATTATTCAGGACTTGAGCGCGTAAATGATGGAAAAGACTATGAAATCCAAGTTGGTATTGCTGTTGTTGGTGGCAAAGTAAATGGAACAAATGCCAAGTTTTTGTGTAATTACAATTCACATCATTTAGGTAGTTTATTAGAAAACTCAGGAGGCACAAATAGTCATTCTATTTTTTTATATAAGTATATTGATTTAGAAAATATAAATGCGGAAAATGAATATAATGGAATTATTAATACTGAAATAGTAAAACCGAAAACAAAAGTTGGTGGAAAAAGTAGAAGAAAAAAATACCGTTATAAAAAACCCAGAAAAACTAAAAAAATATATATTTAGATTATATAATGATGATTTCTGAACTTGTAGTTATGGCCTTGCTTTTTGCTATCCTTACGCCCGGTGTTCTTGTCTATCTTCCTCCCGGCTCTTCCAGGCGTGTTTCTGCGTTATTCCATGGTGTTGTCTTTGCTATTGTTTGGTATTTTATTCGTGGTCCTGTTCTCCGTCTTTTGTCTTCATTTGAGGGAATGGAAACCAAGAAGAAGCAGTAAAGTTTATGTTTCATAAATAAAAATATTTATTTATGAATAAGAAAGCATATATATATTTAGTATATATAATGACTCCTTTGAATATTTTTGCTTTAATTTTCCTATTTACACTGTTATCTCCAAATGTCTTATTTAGACTTCCTGGAAATAAGTATGTGAGCGCTTTATTACATGGAGTTTTATTTTCACTTGCTTGGTATATTCATCCTGTTTTAGAGGGACTTGACGCAAAAGGAATGCGTTGCGAAAATCTTAGAAAGAAACTTGCTGTCAAAAACATCAAGGAAAATGAAAAAAAGAAAATTGAAAATCAGTTAAAACAAGATAAATGCTAACTTCTTTTTTATTTTTAGACAAACCAACATTAAAACTCTGGCGCATGTTTCTTAAATAAACATCCTTCTCTCGGCAAGTTTTGGACTTCGCGAATAATTTCTGGATTCTGAAAATTACAAGTATCCATCCAAATCTTTATTACTGAAAATCTCTTCTTAGGTGAAATTGTAATTCCATTAATATGAGATTCATATTTAGAAGAAGTTGATAAATTGTTTCCACACATCAATGCCATTAATTTTCTCCATGCTACTGAAACATCAGTATTTGCCACGCGATATGAAAAGCATCCACCATCACGATTTTTTGCGTCTTCCCAAGTAGGACCAATTCCCGTCTTCATACAAAAGAACATACAGTTATAGAGAAAATACTCTGGAATTGCTTCATTTAAAGCATTTACACTTTCCACTGTATCAATATCCTTCATTACAACTTTATAACTATCCGCTGTCCAGTTATTATCGGTTTGTAAATGGTAATATAGATTCCATTTACAAGACAGTTGATGAAGTTTGGGAGCGCTTGTTGTTTCCATTCTATAATTATTTGTAATATATTTTTATATTTGTTTTATCTATAATAATATTTTTCAATTTTACAGGAACCAAAGACTTATTTCCATACTTTTAATCCTATATTTTTATATATGCCAAAAACACTGAAAAAAAAATCAAATGGAACTTCTGTATATCCTGAACTTGTTCATAGAATATCTAAATCTATTAAACATCGAAAAAAAACAAGAAAGGCCTCTATGTGGACAAGAAGAGAATCATCCAAAAATAGTGTTTGGGATTATAAAAGCTCGCAAAACCAATTTAAAAACGCATTATCAACACCAGAAAATAATAAAAAACACTATAGAATTGTTGCTACAATTGAAGGTCATGGAAGCATTTTGACAACAAAAAAAAAATCTAAAAAGGGTGGATTTGTTGGTCAAAATGCATATATTCCAAAACCCAATTTTCATCTTCACCGAACTGGCATTGTTATGTGTGGAACATTATATTATTGTAATCCAGAAGATCAAATCCAGTTTTTTAAAGATATTTCTTCTGAACTTGAAAACATAAAACGCCCAATCATAGAAATTATTAAGGATATAGAAACTAAATTGAACGCAACCCAAATAGAAAACGATATAAATAATGAAAAATACGGATTCTTAAGTGATTTGGATAGTGTAGCAAAAACAAATGTTAATCTTGGTTCTGTAATGAGAAAACGCGGTATTCCAGGAATATTAACAGAGTATTATTATGGAGAAAAAAAAGGCACACTTCTTGCAAATAAGGTTTTCAGTGGAAGAGAAGAAAATGATGATGAAGATCTATTTATAAAAGAAACAACAAAAGATGGTCCCGCAATATATTTCTTCGCAATTGAGACTGTTGATGAAAATGGAAATATAAAAAAACGAAAAAATATTGGAAAAGCTATTACTCTTAAAAATGATATTACTATGAATGATTTTCCAGAAATTGTAAGAAACTATTTTACAGAGATTGGTAAAGATGATGTTATTGACTTTTTTTTTATTGATAATTCTTGCAATTTTAATGACATTAAAGATGATTGTAGTACGTTATCTTTAATTACACAAGTTACTAAAGAAAAAATGGTAGAGATGTATAAAAAACATAATGGTTATGGCATGAAAAAATAAATTACAAAGAGATTTAAAGATATTTTCAAAATATCTTTAAAAATGTATATCAACCAGAATATATTGAAGAATTACCCACGTTATATGCACATTCGCATATTTGCTGAAACCCCCGAACTTTATAATAAGTATTACGAGGCAATTTATAATCACAATTCAAAAATAAATAATAATCCAGTTCATATTGATGCTGGATTTGATTTATTTGCTCCAAATGCGTTAAATATGAGTAATCAAACTGTGGGAAAAATAGATTATCAAATTAAGTGTTCGGCGCAAATTGTAGAACTTGATACAAATGGTTCAGTTCGCACATATAATACTGGATATTATATGCATCCAAGGTCTAGCATTTCTAAGACTCCTTTACGGTTAGCCAATTCAACTGGAATTGTAGATTCGGGTTATCGCGGAAATCTAATTGGAATGTTTGACTGTTTGCGACCTCAATATAATGTAGATATTCACGATCGTCTTATTCAGATTTGTGCTCCTGGATTGATTCCTATTTATGCGGAACTTGTTGATCGTATTGAGGATTTAGGAGCGGAAACTATTCGTGGGACAAATGGAATTGGTTCAAGTGGACGATAAATATGTAATTTATAAATAGAAATATCAAAAATTGAAATATTTTTTACTTCTTTTTGAAAAAAAGTAAAAAATAACACCATAAATAAAAATGTTAATTTTTATATTACTCTTATTATTCTTAATCATCTTTTGTTATGTGGTCTACATAACTATTTTGTCAAAGTTAAGACATGTTTTGCGGGAAGAAGTTGTGTCTTCTTATCCAAATGATATGGATGATAGTTTATCTCTCCATTTATCTCGTCATTTTATTTTACAAAAAGAAAATGAGAGATTAATGCCATTAACCAGACGCCTTTGTAGAGTTGATTCATAAATAAAATACGTTCAAGTATATTATCTTTTTTTTTGTTATTCTATAAATGGAAAATCTTGTTGGAGTTGATATTAGTGAAATTGAATCAGATGAAATAAGAGAACCAGACAATGTAGGTTTAGGGAACAATAAGACAAATAATGTTTTCTCTAACACTTTAAGCCAATCAAATATAGAACAGGTTAAACCTTCACAAACTTTAATTCGTAATGTTGTATCTGAAGAAACAGAGAAAATCTCAATAATTAGTTCTGAAGGTGTAAATGATACATATATTATTGACAACCTTTCTCCAACTTGGGGAATTATGCTTACAGTTCAAGACAATCTCAACTTACTTATTGGAACACAACTCAAGAAAAAATACTTTAATGCCGGATTCTGGAACTATATTTCTACACCAATTAATTTTACAATAACATTGCTTACAGCATTTTCAACCGGTCAAACTGGTTCTGGTTCAAAGTTTTTGACAGAAACCCAATTATTTTATGTTTTACTTACAACCTTTATTCTCTCTATTATCAACACTTTTTTCAAATTAAAAGAAAAAGCCGAAATTAATTTTGAATCTGCAAAAAAGTGGAAACTTTACGCAGCAACTTTTGAAAATATTTATTTTACACCGATTAATAAAAATGAAGATGTTGAAAAAAGACTACATGAATATAATGAACTTATTAATAAAATAAATAGCGAATATGTGGAAGAAACTGTAGAATATGTTAATTACATAACAGAGATGTTCTTTTGTCTCTTCAAAATTTGCCGAATATACAAAGATTATCGACATTTAAATATTAAACGCAGACATTGGATTTTAGATGGTTCAACCATTGACTTTTATAAATATCATATAGAAGGTCAAACAAATGAAGAAGATGGAATATGCTACAGAGGATATGATATTGATTCTAAAGTTTTTCGCAAAGATCCAAATGTAAATCGGAATGAAAATGTTTCAAAAACGGTTTGGAAGTTTTTCGGAAACTAATATATAATGGAAAAGACAAATGATTCTCTTGTTGACATTGAAATGAACCAAAATGATTTGGTTCCAGTATCTTTGGACTCAGTATCTTTGGACTCGGCTTCGGCATCTTTGGACTCGGCTTCGGCATCCTTGGACTCGGCTTCGGCATCCTTGGACTCGGCTTCGGCATCCTTGGAAAAAACATCTATTTTTTCAGATCAAGATTTTCAACAAAAAATGGGTGTTACAATTACTGTTATTCTTGAACTATATCGTGTTCTAATTGCGTCTTTTCTTATACTGTTTGTCCCACAAACATGTGGAGATCATATTTGTTCCATTGAAGAGAACGCACAAACAGGTTCTGATCCTCTCTATAATGCTGGATTCTCTTTCAATTGTATAACTTTGATTGCTTTTATTGCTATGTATTTTGCCGAAATTAAACGCGAGGGTAAATTAATATCTTATTTGGATGTAAATCCCAAATGTAAGACTGACAATGAATCAGTAGGACAAATCTTGGAAAAACTTCCTGAACAGAGAAGAAATATTATTCTTTTTTATGATAAACTATATCAAAAAACCGGATATTTTGCTTTGACCTGTTTTAGTGTAAATAGCATTCTCTCCGGTTTTGTAGTTTACAAATACTATTTGGATGATAAGACAACCTCCACATTTATTACTTCAGTTCTTTTTATGATTACTAAGATGGCAGATGTTTATGCCACAGTAAATACAGAGAAGAATATATTTTATAGCGCATATTTGAAGGGCAAGATCCAATATAATGATTTGGATGCAAACAAAAAACCAATTTAAAATAATATTAATCTAACTTTGTATAGAATGGAAGATTTATTTGAATCTGGATTAAGAGAAGAGATTACACACCAAAAATATATTATGTTTTCACCAAATAGAATCTTCAAAAAACTTGGTTATTATTTAGGAACAGAAAGAACTAAAAATGGAGAAACCATATATTGTTTCAGAAATGAAACTACCGTTTCTAAAATTTTTTCACATGAACTTGTTTATGTTTTTCATAAAGTTGATACAATAGATTCCAATAATGTAGGTTCCAATACAATGGATTCGGCGCACCAAAGGTGCGCCTTATATCCCAAGGGAGGTTTTACTGGAACCGT
>JACCEB010187867.1_pt1 | contig 21346 bp, 31 predicted proteins | sample 7454761 | NCBI WGS metagenome assembly JACCEB01 (sample SAMN15323454, study PRJNA562643) | freshwater metagenome | isolation source: river surface water | place: USA:Blue River Watershed | collected 2017-08-18 | reverse complement strand
GTCCTCGAACACGCTTAGAAGGAATCGGCTGCACATAGCTGGCGGACATTTCTCCTGGAGTGTAGTCCTTATTTGCTACGTGTTGCTTAATCAGGCCCTTTTCTACACTGTTTAGCCTAGGGGTATTGGTTACCTCATCAGCGTATGTCTTAGTAAGGGTGTGTAATTTAGTCGAGGTTCCTGGAGTAATCTCTGCAAATCCTGCGCTCTTTACTTGCGTTCCAACTGTAGAGGGCAGCTTTTGTGAAGCACCGATTGCGTCGTGAAGGTGGTCGGCTGCCTTGCTTAGGTAGAACACGGCATCTGCATGACGTCCTGCTTTGTGAGCATCTAGGGACAGGTCATGTGCGGCACTTGCTAGGCCTAGGTGCTGCGATACATTTCCCAGTTTTTCCCTGGTTTCTGGTCCTAAACCACGAGTAGGCTCCATCTCTGAGGTATCTTGACCGAGGGCCTTGGCGTCCTCATACTTGGAGGGAGTAACCAAAAGTTTTACGCGGGCTTCTAGCTCATCGTGGATTGCACGAACTGAATCGTGGTACTGAGATTTGTAGTTAATGGCGTTTGGGTAACGCGCTGGAGTCAGGTCATCTTCTGGAGTTCTAGATTCTGCAGGAAGGTCAGAACGAACATCTCCTGTACGTAGACGCTGAGCGTACTCTTCCTGTACGGCCTGTCGTTGCTGTCTGGCCTTCTCAATCTGAGCTTGTTGAGCAGGGCTGAGTCCTCCAGGAGTTACTGGAGTAGCAGCAATTCTGCGCTCTTCTTTGCGCTGTTCAGAAATCTTTTTCTGAGCTTCTTTTTGACGCTTAGCTGCGTCTTTAGCCTTTTGCGCTGGTGTGCGGAAATCTCTCTTAGCCATTTACTGTTCCTTCTCCTGGCATCTTCTTACGCTTTGGAATCTTACCTGCATCTAGGTCCTTTTGAATCTTATCCATGACTCTAGACGCCAGCTTCTCATCGTCTGCGCGTTTCTTAGCTTTAACAGTTTGCTTGTTTCTTTCAGCAAGGTCAGCTTCTGCTTTTGCTCTACGGTCAGCTAGTTCTTCTGATGTAGGAGCAGGTGTAGCAGAACGTGCAGGGGCAGGCTTAGGAGCTCTCTTGTTAGGCTTTACAGGCTTACGTCCTCCAGGAGGAGTAATTTCAAGTTCTGTAGGAGCCTTAATCTGGTTTGGAAGCTCGCTGTTGCTCTCAATGTGCTTGATGGCCTCTTGTACAGATGGGAAGCTTCCGAGATTAACGGGCTTATTGGTCTGTGGGTGTATAAAGACCTTACCGTTAACAACGGCGTTACCTTCTCGGTTCCAACTTACGGGGAGACGACGCTTCTTAGGAGCTGGTCCAAGACCTTCAGTAGAGACCTTATCTCCAGGACGTGGGACTCCTTCTTCTCTAAAGGATACTGGTGCACCACCCGATGCTGGCTGTGCTGCAGGAGCTCCTAGACGAGGAGTTCCTGGAGTCATTGGACTGTCACCAGTCTCTGAGTCGTACTGACGACCTCTAGGAGTACCCTGAGTAGACTTAATCATTTTTGCCAAAGCTTGCGGATTAAGGTTCTTAAACTGCATACGTACTTTAGGGTCTGGGTGCTTTATTCCCTCTTTAATCCTACGCACAGCTTCAATGTAGTCTGGGTCAGATGTAGAAATAAGATTTCCAGCGAGTCGGACTCCTCTAGGAGCCTTAACAGTTGGGCGAGTAAGCTCTACATCAGCGTGGGCTTCGTTCTTCATCAAATCTTTATTTAGATTAGGTGCTGGAGTTCCAGTTCCTGCAACAAAGTCGTCTCCGCTAATTTTAGCGTGAGCTTGTCTTAACTTTCTGGTTGCTTCTAGCAACTCTGCGTTAGACTGGCCCTGCTTGCGGTCTTTGTCTAGCTTCTCGACTAGTCGAATATGATTAAACGCTTGACCTACAAGTACCTGTGCTTCATTTTTAGCACCGTACATAGAGTGACTTTCATCAACATGGTGTAGCTTTTCGTTCAGGTGGTCGTTTAGCAATGTTGCATGCTCTACAGTGTCCATAAGAATTTGCTTACGAGATTTTTCTGGAGACCCCTGACCACCACGAGCAGCAAAACGGTCCTTTAGGTTCTTCTTGTAGTTAGCGTCTGGGTCGACCTCTCTAGGAGCACTACCTCCACCACGGTTAGAAGAACCACTACCACGAGGCTTAGACTGCTCTTCATTCCAGGGGATAATTTTTGCAGAGGCTGTCTCAATTGCTTGTTTTCTAGCAGTCTCAAGCTGTTCTGGGGTAAGAGTAGCTTCATGGTGACGGAAACCGTGTAGGAGCACACCACCTCCAGGGATTCTTGGATTTGGTTCTTCATCTTGACGTAGCCAACCACCAATACCGTATACTTCACGGTATTTGTCTTGACCAACTCGTACAGACCCTGCAACTGGACGTGCGGTAACCTCGGGGGCCTTTGCTGGGGCTTCTGCGTTGTGAGTACCGCCGATTACAGTAAATTCATCCGAAGGGGTTGACGCTGCAGGTGCACTAACACCCTTTGCCGCGTCCGCGGCTTCGTTCATTCCTGCCTTACTTCTAGCCATTAATTAGCTCCTAAATCATTTCTGCTACTACCAGTGTACCCTGCAGGGCCGCCTGAATACCACGAAACTCGTGGCTCTACGTAGTTTCTGTCAATGCTGACAATGTCATCCATCTCTGGCTGACGTCGTTCTCCATAACCAAAGCGGTCTGGAAAAAGTCTAATCTGAGGAAGGTTTGGTCTAACCATCTGCTGAATTTGTGCGCCAGGTATAGTAGCTACCATAAGAGCCTGCTGGGTTAGGCGCTCTTCGTTAGATGACCAAGGACCGTTGTAAGTCCAGCGAGGGTTTCCCGAAGGAGAAGAAACCATCTGGGTTTGCCATGGTTTGGTGTAGTCGTATCTTCCATCAAACTGTGACATGCTATGCCCATCTAGGTCTTAGGTAATCTAGCTGGTTTGCTCTACGAGTGTTAATCACTCCAGGAGAGTCAGACTGTAGGTTAGCCTTGCCGTCATTAACTAGGTGAGGTGCTGGGGTTAGCTGCCATACAGGAACAGCCTTAGGCATCTGCCAAACCATAACACCGTTTACGTTTACTTGCTTGGCCTTCATCTGGCGCTTGATGCCAGACTGGTCGTTAAAGTCCTGGCTCCAGTAGTACGCGTTTGGCTCAATACGCTCACCCTTGTGAACACCACGCTGGTAGGACTTCTGTCCTACACGGTTTTTAATGGAGTCAAGGAGGCGGTCGTCACGACGTGAGCGGATAGTTCCTAGGTAGCCGTCTGGGTATTCAGCTTGAGGAACTCGGCCAGTACCAATACGAATAGCGTCAAGGTCACCGCGTGCAACAGCACCGCCATAACCACCTTGGTTGTTATAGCCGTTTAACCCACCACTTCCTAGCGATTGCCAGTTCTGTGATGGGCTCATGTTGTTAGTTGCGCCAGCCATTAGTCACTACTCATCTGGAATAGGGTGCGGCTAAGTGAAGGACTTCCAGGAGCTACCATTCCTCGTTCCCTAGCCAAGTCAGCTGGGTTCATTAGGAAGATACGCTCGTCAGACCTTTGTGTTCCTTTGCCTGCGCTGTATACACGACCATGAGATTCGTGGTGCTGGGTGTCTTTAACGCGCTCGGAAACTTCGCCTTCGCTTAGATTGATTTTAGCCATTACTGTTGAATACTTCCGTTAGTTGCTGCCATGCCTGGGTTAGGCAGATTGAACTGGTTGCGGCTAATGGCAAAGTTACGGCGAATCAACCTATCAGGACCTTGAAGGTCCTTTGAAAGACCTGGAATAGATACTGGCTGATTAGCTGTACGAATTCCAGGGTCTCCAAGAACAGGATTATCACGATTCGCTGTATTCAGAGCTGTTTGGCGCTCTGTTACACTCTGTGTTCCATTACCCATCGGGTTCATGGAAGTCTCCTTTAGAAGCTAGAGGCTTGGATGCCAGCTTCAAAGTTAGGGTTTGCACGTCCCGAGATAGATGGAACTAGACGGGCGTTAGCCATCGTAGGACCTGCAGCAGGGTCTAGCTGAACAAAGGTGGCCTTTGGAGCAACGCGGTACGATGCACCAATCTTCTCCATGTTCACGCGGTTAGCCTTGCTACCTGGGTTTACTGGGTCGCCTGCCTGAACGTTCTTCTTAGGCATTAGAGTTCCCTGCATCTGGGCTGGGTTAATCTCGTCCATCTGTCCGTAAACAGACATGTCTGGCGAGCCCTGACCTACTGCGATGCGGTGGCTTCCAGCCATAGCTGCATCTGCGTGGTGCTCATCTGCGGTTTTGTGATTGCGGGCCATATTCATTCCTGCCGATAGGGGGTTGGATGGGGTTCCGTTGCGACGACGCATGCCGTGTCCCACACTGTACTGAGTTGCCATGGTTAACTCCTTCGCTTACTTAATAGTAAGACTTATTTAGACTGCTGAAATGGCAAACACAATTGCGGAAATCTCGCCGTCGCGAGACTCGATTGTGGTAAAGCCTGGCTTCATGGTCAAGTCTAGGCCGCGTGGTGCGACGTATCCTCTAGCAATAGCCATTGCTTTAACTGCCTGGTTTACTGCGCCTGCGCCAACGGCACGGAGCTTTACGGCTCTGTTTTCGTAGATTGCGTGTGCAATCGCTGATGCAACTGATTGTGGGTTAGACCCTGCACTGACACGTAGAAATGGTTCTTCGGTCGAGGGTGCTACAATAATTTCTTCGCTCACGATTTATGTTCCTTTAGTTGTCGATATTCGTGCGCCGTCCTCAACAACAAGGTTACATCTATTTTGCTAAAGAATCTCGGTATTTAACGTCTTTTATTTGGTCTACAATCTTAGCTTCTACCGAGTCAATTGGGTTCTCTGAGGCCAGCCGTGCAAGGGCGTACGCATCCGCAGCGTTGTCATCTAGGAACTCCACGCCCCATCTTTTGTAGATTTGTAGGAGCATCTCCTGCTTTTTAGACGTGCCCTTGCCTGTGGCGAACTTCTTAAGGGTCATTGGGGGTACCACTAGCGGGGTTCTCAAATGATTAGGGGGAGAGGAGACGTAGTTGTTAGTGCCGTCAAAGTGGTCGTAAAGGAATAGCTTTACTGCGGCGGCAAGCTCTGAAAGAGGGAGTGTTGACGGAGACCCTAGAAAAGGAGACTCCATAGCTATGTCGTGGATACTATTGCCACGTTCCTTCAACCATTCAAACTTATCAAAAAGGAAGGTCTGTATATCATCTAGGCGCTCTACGCCTTTGTACGGGGACTTGTACACCCACGTAATATGTTGTTGGGGGAACTCGACGGAGACCGCTGAAAGTGCAAATCCCGTTAATGACTGGTCAATACCTATAGCGACTTCTTGGTTGCCTTGCAGGGCTCCGTCGAATTCCTTGATACTCATTGTACAACTTTCCTATGGATTAATCCGTTGATTTCCACATCTTCAGGTACTTCATCAGGCCCTTCATGCTTACTAGTACACCGTTGGAAGCTGCTGAGTGAGAGTTAGCGATTGGTTGCTTGCTCTTCGGTGGCTCTACAAACTCGATGTACTCTCTTAGTGTATCAGTTTTAATCAATAGGATGGCGGTACCGTCTGGAGAAGCTTGGCCCCACCACTTAGACTGTGTGCCGTAGATGCCTGAAGGTACTGCGTCGCTCTCATCTTTGGCGCGGTACTTCTCGGTCTCTACGTAGATGTTTCCAGTCTCGTTTGTTCGGTAGTCAGTCTTGACCTCAATCATTACTGATGGGTCTTTGCTGTCTTCAAACAACAAGTCTAGAAGCTGCTCCCCTACTTCTCCGCGCTCCATGTCGCGGTCAAAGTGTGGTTGGAATCCAACTGCTTTCATTTCTGCTCTCCTTTAATTACTGCGATTGCCCACTCAGAACAAGCTGAGTCGGAGTTCTTAAACAAGTCAATGATTCTTTCTTGTTCCTGGCTCATCCCATACAGGTGAGACATGAACATTGCCTCAGAGACTGATACTTGGTCATCAGTCATTCGGCCACTCATTGTCAAGAACCAGCATCGCAATAATCGCGTAGTTAGCTAGGTCGAGGAAAGAGTCCTTGAGGCTCTCGTTCTCTGGTTCTACTCCAGACTCAATCAGGTGGTTGATGCGAGCCAGCTTGTCCCACATTCGCACTCGTAAGCCGTTCAGAGGCCCACCAGGGGCTCCTGCAATGTTTTTTGGTCCGTAGTCCTTGTGCTTCTGTAGCAACACGCTCTTGGCGTGCTGGAACTTCTGCTGCACAGACTCATCAAACTGGCTTGTAGCGCCCTTGCGAATCATGTCTACAACTTCTTGTGGTAGGTCCTTGACCATACCCAACATGCTCATATCTACTTCAGCTGGGTTTAGCCCCTGCTCCTCGATGTCCATGTAAAGTTCCTTCATGCGTCCCATTAGATTCCTCTCTTAAAGTCGTTAGACCGTCGTGTAATTTCTCGTGATACTAGTGATAAGTCTCGCTCGTGATTGTTCAGTAACATCTCAACTAGCTTACGATAAGCGTACTTCTCTTCGTAATCGTTGTCAAGTCCGACAACCTCGGGGTCAACAGCAATCTCTGCCTTAACGGCGGTTACTCGCTCACCCTTTACCTGTGCGCCCATTCGGCGCACAAGCATGGTGTTTTCTTTGAACTCCTTAGCCTTTAGAGCTGCTCGCTCCTCCAGCTGGGCCATAGTAACCTGAGACGCAATATAGTCTGTCCAAGAAGTCAGGCGAGTGAAAAGCTCACCCAATTCCTCAGAAGAGATGTCCGTAATGTCTCTAGGAAGCTCTACTTGACCATCAGCAGGTTTGCGGAACGTGAGTCCCCAACCTTCGAACTTCTTTACCGCGCTCATTAGTCCTCCTTGTAAGGGTCACACTGCTTGCAAGTACCGCCAGGGTTGTTGGTGCACTCAGGTGCAACACCAGCCTCGACAGACTTAACTACAGATTCAGCTTTGTCAAAGATGTGTCGAACAATTTCGAAGTCAGCCTTTACGCTGAACTCCTTGTACGACTGGTCAGCCTTTAGCTCGTAAAGGAATACGATTTCATTCACGTTCTCGTGGCCCATGCGCTTCATCAGCTCTAGGTACATCTGCCCCTGAAGGATGTGGCTCGAGAATGGGCGTCGTACGTTAGACCACGCCTTCATGAAGTCACCGTCAGCATCCATGAACAACCCTGGCTGCTCTGCTCGGATAGTTCCTGGGCCAATTGACTTAATCTCAATTAGGCAGTCGTCTCCAAGACCCTTAATCCAACCATCGGTGTGGCCCTTGATTCGTAGGGCATCATCGTACAGGGTAACTTCCTTGTACTCCATGGTAGGGCGGTGGCAGCTAGGGCACTCTACTGGTCCTAGGTCAAACAATGAGAAGTCGCAAGAGGTACAGGTAAAGCGACCGTATAGTACACCCATCTCCTGGAACCAGTTCTGCCACTTAGCGTGGATAGCGTGACCCTCGTCAAAGATGCTCTGTAGGCGTAGGCCTGGCTTCTCTGCAATCTTTGTGTGCCCCTTAAGCAGGAAGTAGGAACCTCGTTTACAGAAGTCTTTCTTAATGATTTCCGAAGGGTGAAGTACCGTGGTGCTTCGGTCCCCTACTGGTCGCTTCTGTAGGTGTCGCTCTAGGTCGCCAAGTAGGCGGTGAGGTTTAGACTTAGCGTCCAAGAACTTCTTTAGGTCCGATTTAACTGCTGACATTTATTTCTCCGTTTTCTTATCCAGTTGAAAGATGTATTCTTTCAATGTCATATCTTTTTTGAAGTTCCGCTGCCACTTACGCACTAGAGCATTCCGCTCTCGGTGAGATAGCCCGCCCCAAATTCCGTGCTGCTCGTCTCCTTCGATTGCATACCAGAGACAGTCCATACGAACTGGGCAAGGGTTCTTACCGCTAGTGCCAAAGCAATACGCTTTAGCTTCGTTTGCTATTTTTTTATAAAGCTCTTTGTCACGAGGTGGAAAGAAGATGTCTGGGTCTTCTACGTCCAAACAGCGAGCCTGTTCATTCCAGTGATGATACTCAATTGGTAGCATGTGCCTTATCCCACAATTCCCACAAGTCTGTCTCTAGAAGAATTACATAGTCTTCGCCATCAAGATGAATACCAAACACAGGTGTTCTACCATCCATAATAGCCTCGTTTGTAATCTTAGTCAACTCGGCAGACGAGATAGTTTTTGACTTCTTGCCTGTCCACTTGTGCTCGATTAGTAGACCGTCTCCTCGGACGTCTCCTTTGCGGGACCAGAAGGCCCCAGAAGCAGCAGTGGTTTGCCCTCCTACTACCTTGGCGAGACGTTTCTCGTGCTTCTGGGACTGCTTCTGGCCTTCGCTCTTCATTAGATTCGGTCCTTGCCTTCTAGCTTGTCCTTCATCCATTGAAGTCCGCCTCGGAAGCCCTCGTCCTGAGTCTTCCAAGATAGTTCTACGTCAATCATGCGGATAAGCTCGATGCGAAGTTCGGCAGCTCCCTCATCGCGAAGGTCTTGCCGTTGCGACTCTAGGTGGGCTTCGTAGTCATCCCATCGTGCTAGTACGTCTGCTAGGTCTTTCTGGTCTTCGTTATTCATCTGTTGCTCCAATCATTGGTCCGTCTGTTGAGCTGAGAACTTTTGCTCTCATCTCCTCAAACAAGTCTACCTCTTCTCGTAGGGAATTCACAAGTGCCTCTTGACCCTGCCACTTGCGCTCGCCGTAATAAATCCATCCACCTCGGCGGTCTACGATTCCCTTTACCAAAACCATAGCGGCTACTTCCTTGGCGGTGTCAAAGTCACCAGCTGAGTAGATGCTGTGGTCCATAAAGTAGAAGTCTACAAACGCTACCTGTGACGGTGGGGCGGTCTTGTTCTTCAGGTTTCGGATTGCGATGGTCTGTCCTACGCGAGTCTTATTACCAGCTGGACCAGTCTCGATGTATTCTTTGCGGCGAATCTCCGAGCGAGTAAAGTAGGCATAGTCCTTACCCTGACCGCCAGGAGTGGTGCGTGGGTCTCCGTGCATTACACCAATCTTCATGCGGTACTGGTTGATTACGATACCTAGGATAGGGCGCTCATCTTCCACCATAGAGCGCTTCATAGCCGCTCCAGCTTTGCGGAAGAACTTGTTGGTAATGAGAGCACCTCGTCCAACGGTCATCTCATCCATGTTCTTCTCATCTTCTGGCCCTGGTACTAGGGCAGGAAGAGAATCAATAACGATAGCGTCAACTGATTTCGATTCAGCAAAAGCAATAGCCGCGTCATACGCTTCCTCCATAATGTTAGTTTCGATTACAATTACTCGGTCCACGTCTACGCCACACATCTGTGCGTAGTCAGGTACCCACTGCTCAGCAGCAATCCAGACCGTAGTGTAGTCTGGGTCTAGTGCCTGGTTAGCTGCAATCGTCTTTAGGGCAATCGCTGTCTTACCGTGGCTAGGTTCGCCTACAAGTTCATTCCACTGGTTAGTAGGGAACCCTCCACCGAGGATGTAGTCAAACGTGGTGCTTCCTGTGGTGGCTCGTCCAATCAAATCATCTCGGACATCACCACCCATTACTACGGTGTTTTCTCCAAAGCGCTTGTTAATCTGCGCCATTACTTTTAGTGCTTCTGCATTAATTTTCATTATCCGTCGATTCTTCCGATGATTCCTTGTGGGTTCCAGTTGTTGGTCGTGTCGTTGCCTTGCGCAGCTTTTGCCGCACCTTCCACGCGAGCACCTGTGAGAGCGCCATAGCGTCCGCCCGATTGAGATACGGGATACCCGCAATCGTAACAGCGTAGCGCGATTTGAGGCGAAGGAGACATATAGTTCCCCGACCCGCAGTCAGGACACGTAGCAGTCTGCGAAGCAGATGCAGCCTTTGTCGCTGTCTGTGGTTGAAAGGAAGGCATCTGCGCCATTGGTTGCTGGGTAGGCGGCATAGGAGGCATGTTGTCTGGTCGTCCTACTGGTGCCTGTGGTGCGTTACCTGCGAGCTTATTAGCCCACCAATCTGCATTGTTCATTTCTTGTGCTTTCTCGGGATTTCTAGGAGTCCCATATCAATCAGCTGCGATATGGAACCCATGATTGCTGATAAGGAAACTTGCTCCATCATCTTGCGGCTCTCCCACCAGATTTCATCTGGAAGGCCCTTGAGCTCACCTGTGACGTTGCTCTTCTGATACTCCACCGCTCCTTCGGCTAGAAGATGGGTATGTGCGTAAAGTAGAGGAATAAGGTAGTCAATCTTCTCGACTCTCTTATCGCTCTCCTCCTCTTCGCGCTCCTGTACTTCTTCGCTGATGGCAGAGCATCCAAGAATCACTGATAGCTCATGTGCGTTTTGTATCTGGGAGTCTAATATAAATCCTCGGATTCTATTAGTGACGTCTAGGGTGGTTACAGACGTGGGCTGTTTCTTTTTCTTTTTAAACATCTTCGTCTTCCTCAACCCAATCAAAGTACTTGTATGACTGGCAGGTGCGGCAGTAGTCTGTTGGCTCGTCATAGCCAATAGTCTGGTAGCAACCTGTACACATGTAAACCTGTCCCATTATTTAGCCTCTCCCCACTTGTCTACAACGTAAACCTCTGCGATAAGTGGAACTGTAATTTGTTTTAGATTGATTCCCTCCATGGACTGTCGGATAGCCGCAGCTACTTCTTCCGCTTTGTCTTCAGGAGCGATAGTAACGAGTTCGTCATGAACCGTTAGAATAACATTAACATCTTTCTCATCCACAAAGCAAGAGTGCGCGCGCACCAAAGCTAGCTTCATAAGGTCAGCAGCAGAGCCCTGAATCATCGTGTTGAACGCCTGGCGTTCTGCGCGACCTAGCATGCCAAAGTCCTTAGAGTTTAGCTCAGGGATGTAGCGGCGGCGTCCAAACATAGTCTCCACAAACGGGATAGGACCAGCTTGCTTTGCCTGTCGGATAACCTTGGCTTTGTACTTAGCGATAGACGAGAACTTCTCCTCAAATCGGTTCAGCAAGTCCTTAGCCTCGGCTAGAGTACACCCGATGCTCGCGGCAATCTTGTCTGGGCCTACACCATACGAGATAGCTAGAACCAGAACCTTACCAGCCTTGCGGTCTACTCCCATGGTGTCACCGATGGTTGTATAGACGTCTCCACCGTTTAGGTAGTTGTCCATAAGAACTGGGTCCTCAGAGAAAGCAGCGATAATTCTAGGCTCAATCTGAGAGTAGTCAGCAACCACTAGCTTATACCCAGGAGGAGCGACAAACAGATTACGTACAAGCTTGCCGTAGTCTCCAGACGAGGGGATGTTCTGCAGGTTAGGTTCAGAGGAGCTGAAGCGCCCTGTCTCTGCACCGTGTGCTTTGAAGTTAGTGTGAACTCGACCGTTGATTAGCAGAGACTTGCGCTCGGTAATCTTTTCCTTACCATTGGTGACGCGCTTTACCTCACCGCCAGTGTACGGAGTTACGTAAGTAGTCATCAGCTTGTTAAGGTCCTGGTACTCCAAGATAGCGTCTACAAGAGCGTCCTTACCTCGGTAGTACTCCAGAGCGTCTGCCGATACTGAGTAGTGAGCCTCTGTGAGGTCCTCACCCGCCTTGTAGGCTTCCTGGCCCTTAGGTGTTAGCACGGCTTTAAACTTAGGGTTAGGCTTTGGGAGTCGTGGCTTAGCGCCGTCTTCTGAGCCAAATAGCAAGGTCTGCTTGGCTGGCACCGAGTTGATTGAGAATGCCTTGCCTGCCTCTTTGTAGCACTTAGCCTCGGCTGCGAGCTTACCCTTCTCAACCTCGTCAGCGAGGGTGGCTAGAGCGTCCTGGTCAAGGTAGGCCCCAGTTAGCTCCATGTCACACAGAGCCGTCAGGACGTCCATCTCGAGCTTCCAGACCTTCTGTAAGTTGCCAGTAATCTTCGGTGCTAGAGCCTTGTAGAGCTTCCAGGTAACCTCAGCATCGATGCCAGAGTACTTTGCAACATCAGAGAAGCTGTGCAGGGCGACATTCTCTCCAACACCTTTCTCGACTTCGATGTGCAGCTCGCGCTTAACGCAAGCAGCTAGTCCCAGGTCAAACTTGTGCTGGTTGTTGATGATAAAGGCAGCCATGAGCGTGTCGAAGTTTGGCTTCGAGGGTACTCGACCTTTGTAGTACTTGGCTACAGACTTCAAGTCGAACTTTGCATTGTGCGCAATCTTGAGCGCTGGGCCAAACATAATAGGCTCGATAGCGTCAAACACTTGGCGAGGGGTCAACTGTGCAGGGGCCTCACCAAACTTAGGGGTCCACTTGCGCTCATCCTTAGAGTAGTGTGACTCCAGGATTGGCTTACCCTCCTGTAGGCGACGTTGGCCTTGGAGTAGTAGTGGCTTGTCATAGCCCTCCAGCTCACCGTTTGGGTGACCCATAGGGATGACGTCTGTGCGACCCTCAGTCGCAAAAGAAATCCAGCAGACATCATTGATGACTGGGTATAGGCGATTCTCGCCAATGGTCTCGGTGTCCCACGCAAATGCGTCGACCTTTGAATATGCAGCTACGAATTCGGCTAGCTGTTCTGCCGTTGTAATGATGTTCATAATGCCCCTAAAGATGAGAAATGGGGGACCAGGGACGAAAGGGAGGAAAAACCCTGGTCCCCCATTTAATGAGTGGTTAGCTTACTAGCGTACGCGCCAGCTTAAGCAGTTCTTCGCGGGGGCTCACGTAAACTGCGGTGGTGTCGTACGATACTGCTGTAGCAGCAAACGCATCGATATCATCGGCGTCTAGCTCCCACTCTTCGGCAAGGTCGGTTGCACGCACGCGGTCCAAAGTGTACTGCGTGGTGTTGCCCGAACCTGTGCGAGCAATTGCCCAGTAGAACTTAGTCAGCGGTCCGCGTCGTGGGTCCTCGTTGGCAGCTTGTAGCTGGCGAGCGAACGACGGTGGTGCTGTCATAATCTGGACGTTAGGTTCACCATTCGAAAGAACAATGATGTTAAAGGCAAACTTGGCGCGTGGCTTGTCACCAGCAATGGTGCACAGTGGGCACTCATCACCTAGACATACAAACGAGCGCTTGCCCTCGGTGCGGTCAATCCAGTGCTGCTCGTAAACGGCGAATGGCTCGTCTTCGAGGAAGCGCACTAGCTGTGCCTGCTCTGAGAAGCGGAAGTCAGTTGGGTAGTCACCCGACTCCTGCTTAGGCTTTAGGGCAGCAGATGCAGCACCCCAACCAGCCTGGACGGTAGTACCAATCTTTGGTGCTACGTCAACGGTGTCTTCGGCCAAGTAGGACTCGGCGTTTACAGATGGGTTGTTAATCATTTGGTATCTTTCGGTCTTGGGACTTTCGTCCACTTTTTAACTTGGGTTCTTTTGAACCACTTATTTATTGTACAGCATCTTTCCATCGAAGCACAAGTGCGTCTGTCAAGTCGCTGTGTTGGCTCCATTCCACACGGGGTGAGTTCAGGAGATTGCGCTTTCCAAATTCCTCAATAGCAATTTCGATAAGCTCTCGCGTGTAAACGCGATTGCCTAATACCTTTTTACCATTAAGGTTCTTCGAACGCAAGCGGAATGGTGCAAGAGGGATGTACCCCTTCTTTTCCCATAGCCGAATAGTGACAATCTTCTTGTCCAGTGCAAGTGCTAGTGCACCTACAGTGAACAGCTCTGTCTCTACTCCTTTGACGAGTTTAATGATTGGGTTTTCGTCCCAACCATTAGACTCACCAAAAGCTTGTTTGCGGCGTTTGTCTGCCACAGGAGTAGATTCCCGTCGGGCCTGTTTAGAGCCAGGTGCGCGGTCTAGACCCTCAAAGGCTTTGAGGATTTCTTCTTCGCTACGCATTCCAGGCATCAGGTGTCTCCTTAGGGAATCTGGTAGGTGTACTCAGGGCACAGGCTCAGAACAGCTGCACCAATAGTAATACCCATCATCTCATAGTACGCGTCGTCTTCGTTCCCAGAGTTAACTACTAGGTAAATAGCTAGCTCCTCAACGGAGACTCCAGTATCTAGGGTCTCGCAAACCGTGCGACCAACTTCAAGAAGCTGAGCATCGCTCGCATTTCTGATGTAGGTGTTCGAGTTTGCTCGTACTCCAATTAGGTAAGACTCTTCAGGAGTTACCTCTGGAGCAGGTGGGGCAACGTAGTCTTGCGTAGGCGCTGGCTGTGAGTAGTCAGGGCCAGCGTTTGAGCTTGAGCACCCCGTTAATGTGAGGGTAAGTGCTAAAGCAGTCGCCCCAATGATTGATGTCTTTTTCATTGTTCCTTACTTTTTAACTGTTCGTAGTGCCCATACTACATTAGCTGGGAACATGTCGTCAAGTTGTTCTTCGGTAAGCTTGTCCTCATAGAAGGCAGCCATTAGGGCGTCCTCGTTAAGTACAGGCTTTAGCTCAAAGATTTCATCGTACAGGCCAAGGCTTGTAAGAATCTCTTCTGCTAGTGGCTCATTGAGCTTGCGGGTGACTCGGCGCTGCTTCTCTAGTCGAACGATGCCGTCAATTGCGGTAGGTAGTTCGTACTGGATGTTGCCCTTGTCGTCTTCTAGACCCTCGTCGTCAAGAACAGTGAACAACTTGCTGCGAAGTTCTTTCTGTCGTGCTTCCAAGACTTCCATTGAAGCTTTAATCTTTGCGTATTCGCGAACCTGTGCGTCTACGGTGTCTGGGTCCTCAAAGCGTGAACCCTCTTCTTCGATTACTTTTGCCATTGTTGCCTCCTAAATTAATTTGTTGCTTATAAACTCTATCAGACTTCCAACTGTTAAGTCAACTCCGCCCTTAGAGTTAATGTTACTACCATCTAAGATTGCCCCTGCAACGTTGCTCTTCTGTCGAAGCATATCAAACTGTCGTTGCTCGATTGAATCTTTAACTAGAATATCTTGAATTGTGATTGTTGTCCAGTCGCTCGATGTTCTATTAATCCTACCATTACGTTGAACTAAAAGTCCAGAGCTCCAGGGCTGGTCATAGTTTACCAGTAGATTTGCCTGAGGTAAATCGACACCGTAACCACCAGCGTCAGAAGAGACAAGGACACGAACAGCAAGATTGTTTTGGAATCGTACTTTGGCTTCTTCTTTTTGTTTTGCATTCATCTCTCCTGTGTAAGCGACAGCTTCATACCCTTTAGCAGATAGTCTAGCAACAAGCTCAGACACTGAATCAAGATAGGAAGCAAAAACAACTGCTTTGTACGATGGGTCAATATCTAAGTGTTCCGATAGGTAATCTATTGCTACGTCTAGCTTAGGGGTTTTAGAGATTGTTTGCAACTCCTCTCCCAAAGAATATACGTAAGAACTTCCGCCGCTCTGCTTCTCAAATTTGTGATAACTAGATGCTAAAACCTGTGGGCTGGAGCACAGCATTCGTAGCGCTCCTATTCGAGACATAATCTCTCCACGCATCTCTCCAGCAGGGTCTCCTGGCTGGTACGTTTGCCCGTAGTGAGCAGACAGACTAAAGGAACTTCCAAAGGATTCGCTAGCTTGGCGTAGGAGCTCCATTAGGTCAGTCGATATTTTGTTGTAAAGCTTCTGTGAAGGAGAATCTAGTTTTACTACAATAGGGTCCCGATACACGGCGTCTGGAAGGAATGGCTTTACATCCTCGTCTTTCTGCGACTTTCTGACCATGTAAGAGGTGAGGGTCTTGTGTAGCAGTGGGATATTCCTGTAGCGCTGTACGCCACCAAAGTGATTGCGTACAATAAAGGTCTTATCAAACAAGTCAAACCTACCTAGGATGGTTGGGTCAACAAACTGCATGATTGAATAAATCTCTTCGGGCTTACCGTTCTCAATTGGAGTCCCAGTTAGTGCAAACCTTACTGGAATCTTTTTAGACAGCTCCTTTACTTTCTTAGCCCGCTTAGCTCGGAATCCTTTAATTGCGGTGGCTTCGTCACAGATGACTGCGTCAAAAGAAAAGTTCTTTAGGGTGTCCCAGTCGTTCACTACTTGCTCGTAGTTCATAACTACATACTCATAGTTACTGGCCTCGGAGTACAGCTCAGCTCTTTGCTTAGGCGTACCATCTATAACGATTGCGTCTGAGTCACTGAACTTACTGACTTCCTTTTGCCATTGATACTTGAGGCTGGCAAGACAAAGGACCAGTACAGACTGTTTAATCTGTCCCTGGTCCCTGAGCTGCTCAACAGCAGCAATAGTCATTGGAGTCTTACCCAGACCCATCTCGTACGCAACAAGGATGGTCTTCTGTTCGACCATCTTGTTTACGGCTTCTATTTGATACGGTTTAAGTGTTCCCTTGAACATAGGCGAGTTCTCCGAGTACTGACGATTTAGCGTTGGCAATTCCCCACGCAATCTGCTCGTCAGTTAGGTCGCCTGGGTCTTTTGCTCCAGTATCACCATAGTTGAAGAAGAACAAATTTAACCCGTATTTGCGAGCAAACTTCCGCATCTCGTCCGAAGCCTTGCGGCCCGCCTTGTCAATGTTTGGATTGTCGAAGGCGCAGATTATTTTATCTGAGTATCGGAGGAGCTTGATTTGGTCTTCCGAGAGCGTGGTTCCACAAGTAGCCACTGCTCCAGGAAATCCAGCAGAATGAATGCGAAGACAATCAAGGGGAGACTCAACAACGATAACGCAATTATCATCTTGAGTATCAATTCCAAATAGAGTCTTAGCACGCTGCAGGCCTGCAGGGCGGTTAAAGAAAGTGCGGTTGACCGTACCCTTCTCTTGCCACCCCATCAAGCGATTGAAGTGGGGTTCGCGCAGTGGAAGTATCCACGTTGCCTTTTTATTATCCCACAAAACGCCGTATGCTTCCGCCGATGCTGCAGTAATGTTTCTAGCCTCTAGCTGGGCAGTAGGAGGCTCTGTAAAGACGGCTAGGCGAGCCTCAGACATCTCTAGAGGCTTAGGAGCCTCCTCGATGCGGTTAGGGAGGTTCTTAACCATCTCCAGCAGTTTCTCTACTGGAATAGCAGATACCTGTGATAGCCAGGTGCGGGCAGTGTCGTAGTCGTAGGCGTACTTGTTGTCCCAAGTCTTAATGTAGAACTCGTTTACATCACAGACCAGCTGGGCTAGGTTGCCTTTGTAGCCACACGAAAAGCATAGGTGCTGTCCAGTGTCGGTGTTAATCCACCATGACGGAGAGCGGTCCTCTTTGCCTGTTCTAGCAAAGTGGGCAGGGCAGAGTGCGTTAGCCTCATGACCGCGCTCGTCATAGTCAATGCCTAGGGACTCTAGGACTTTGATAACGTCTAGCATCATAGCTTGTAGCTCCAAGGGGTGCAGAACTTGCAGGAGTTAGCCTTAGACTCGTCGTGGAAGCAGCCCGTCTCCCACTTCCAAGTAATCGAGGTGTCCTGTGGTCCACAGTTACGCGCCTGAACTACTCGGAGCATGCGGAGCTTATCGTCTTCTTCAATTGGCTCGAGACCTAGGATTACGTCAGAGTCCTGGAAGAACGACGACGAGTAACCAATGGAGTCAGCAGAAACCTTGCCACCCTTCATCTTCCAAAGAAGAGTCTGGGTGGTAATGACTACTGGGATGTTGAACTTCTGGGCTACTCGCTTTAGTCCTCGGGTGATGTTAGTCAACGCCTGGGGAGTGTTTGCCTCACCAGTAACCTGGTCCAGCATGAGGTAGACACCGTCAACAAAGATGATGTCTGGCTTTAGTTGCTCTGCCTTTGCGACTAGCGCATCAATAGTCAAACCACCGACAGCGTCCACAAAGTGGAATGGGTGCTTGCTCTTCAGCTCGTCAATCGTGTTGAGTAGGCGGTCCTCCTCAGCCGTGCTGAGCTTACCTAGGCGGAACTTAGTTGAATCCAGATGCGCGGTCATTCCTAGGTAGCGCTGGCTCTGCTCATGGTTGTTCATCTCGAACGACTGGAACATCGGAGTCATGCCTGCCTCATGAACGTTTGCAGCAATCCGTAGACCAATCTGAGATTTACCAGTCTTAGGTGGAGCAATCAGGGTAATCAACTGACCACCTTGTAGGCCAGCCGTCGCCTCGTCAATCTTCTCAAAGCCTGTAGGAACGCCGAGAAGCTTGTGGTTCTGGATAGCCTGGTAGTCCTCCCAGAACTGGTCTGGGTTCTTGGTCATGTCTAGGTGAGTGGTGCCCTGGATGCCCTGCTCGTTAACTACAGAGATGGCCTTGCTCATCTCTGACAAAGCAGACTCGTGGTCGTTCTGGTTGAGTGCGTCAACGACAGCCTCTACACCGTTGCGGGTCAGGGTGCGTCGGCGGAACTCCACCATCTTATCGATGAGGTAGTCCAGCGAGTCCTCGACCTTAAGGGTCTTGAAGTTAGGGAAGTTGTCGTTGACCGCTACGGCAGTTGGTACCTCTCGGTACGCTGCGTAGTGCTCACGCACAAACTTCCAGACGCGACGTAGGTCGTCATCTAGAATCCAGTCATCTTTGATTCCACGTTCGATTACGGGAATGATATTGCGGTCAAGAATGACCTTGCTAACCAGGCGGTATTCGTTATCCGCTGCCATGCTATCCTCCTACAGATTGTTAAGTTCGATGCCCCACGAACCATAGCGGGCTACCCGCTCTGGTAAGTCTATAACACCTTTTAAGTTATTGCGATACGGTAGCTCCGATATGAAGTCATCCATGTCCATGTAAAGCTCTGCGTAGTTGAACGGGTTGCCACCACGTCTGTCCAACTTATCCATTAAAGCATCTAAGTGTTCCTGTGTCCAGTCCTCGGACTCAAAGCCCGCTAACTCCACAGATAACCCGTACTTATTTGAGATGTTCCACAAGTGTGACAGAGCTAGATTATTTAGCTTTGTCACCTTGCGTTCCGTCGTGCTTCCAAACAACTTCTTCTTGTCAACAATTTCTGAGATTGCTACAACCCCGATGTTGACGATGATACGCGGGGATGTCTCGTTTGAGATGTCCCCGCCTTTCATTCGAGGACCACTACCTTACCGTACTTCATTACGAAGTCTCGGAAAGCCTTAGCGTCTGTCATTGCTATGATTGCCTCTTCGTCTTCTACCCCTACTGGGATTTCCAAAGCGTAGTGCCCCTCGTTGCCTGCCATAGCTTCCTTGACATACTTGGAATGCTTGCAGCGAGCAGCTCGGCTGAACTGCAAGCAGTCGCAGCGAACCTTGGCTCCGCTTTCCTGGTCTACTTCTACTTCTGCGACTCCCTCGTTATCGAGGAAGAACTGTACCGTGCGCCATGAGATATCCATTTGTTTCCCTATTCTTGTCGTAAGTCTTTACCGATAATTCGTACGCGTTTGAATGCCTCGTGAGCGAAGCTTCCCATCGCATCACCGTACTGCGCTGACCACTTCTCTCGTGGAACGTTTGTAGTGATGATTGTCGGTAATGCTTTATCGTATCGTGCTCTCAGGATTTCGTCAAATGAAGAGTCGTCATACTTCGAGCCATACTCTTTGCCGAGGTCATCCAGAACTAGTACTCGTACGTTCAGGTGGTCTTCTGACGATGGCAGGCGACCGTGGAAGCCCTCCATCTCCAGGAACATCTTCTTCTTGGTCTCTGGGTCAGCGTCGAACATAGCTTTCTTGCGAGACAAGAACTCAGGGAACGTCATGTAGTACACGGGGCGCGAGTTCATCCCAAACGTCTCGGGGGCCATCGCAAGAATCTCGCGGGCTAGCTGCTCGTCCTCAGGAAGTCGGCGTACGATTTCCATAAGCGTGGTCACAGCGTGCGTAGTCTTGCCAAGTCCTGGGCCACCGTCAAACAGCAGTCCAGTTCCAGTGACACCGAGGCCACCGACTTCCTTGATAACCTTGCCGTCCATAACCTTGTCGAGCCAGCGCTCGATAGTGCCAGGGAACTCTCCAGTGCGCTCTGCGATATCCTCAGGTGCCAGCCCAATAAAGCGGCGGGGGATATTCGAGTTACGCAGTAGCCAGTGTCGCTTCATCGCGGACATCTCTGAAATGTCGTAAGTCATTTTGCCTCCTTCAATGATTGTTCGTACTCTGCCAACTCTACTCGCCCTGGCATAGACTTGTCAAATTTAGTTCCATCCGATGCCACCAGGAACTCCAGCTCCTCGGCCATCTGCACCGCTGACTCCACCGTGACGTTGTTGGTCACCGAGGTGATGTTGTTCGTGATGAAGTTCAAGAACACGCCAGTCGTCTGCTTTGGCATACGCTTGATGGTCGCTAGGTTGCGGGCATCACCGAAGAACTTGTCCAACAGGACCAGCTCTGTCTCTGCGGTAATCCCAAACTTCTTGCGGTTAGCGGCGAGCGCATGCTTCAGGTTCATGGTGTTCACCATCCCAGGGATGCCGCGAACGTTGTCATAAACGCGGAAGGTAAATTCTGAGGCTACGTCCATCGTCGTCCACTCTTCCCGTGGTCGCTGGTGGCGAGTCTTCGGGTCCCGCTTGCTGACTTTCTGTGCAGGCTGTACCTCGTCCAGTAGACCGAACCCTCCCAGGTCCAAGTCGTCATTCCATTTGTTAACCATTGTTTCCTCCTCTTCGGGGCCCTCGGCCCCAATTAAATACGAAGTATTTAATACTTTGGTAGTTATAGCTACAGTAGCTAAGTTATCAATATAGTCACCTGAGCCAGCTGTTGATGTTTCAAACTTTATCAGCTTGTACTTGTTCTTGTAAAGTCGTCCCAGGTTTCGTTTGGTTCGAGTAATCTCGAGCAGGCCAGCTTCGACCAACGCGGTCATCTGTCGCCACAGGGTAGTGCGAGAGAACCCAGTCATCTGGGTCAACTCTTCCATGGTTAGTTTGACGTCACCCCATCGGTCCTCGTGCTGTTCAAGCAGAGCCAACAGGGTCGCCTCACGTGACTTTAGTGCCACCGTCATTTGCCCTCCAGCGTTTTGTTATCGTCGAGTTATCACATTAGCAACTGTAGTCGCTCTGTTCAAAATGTGCAACACCGCAGTGGAAAAAAACCCTGCCGCGAGTGTAAAGACGACGAGTGGGTATCCCGTAATCCCAAGTAACCAAAGGGCTCCAAGGGAAGTGGGTATAGTTAAAATCATTTTAATAAATCTGGGATTGATGAACGAATCCAAGAGTTCGACAAGAAAACCGACGACCATCGCCGTTGCCATACCAGCAATTATAATTTGCTCCACAGTGCCTCCTAAGCGATGCCGCTGAAGTCACCGCTCACGTTCTCGATTCCATAGAAGTCGATGTAGTATGGTGTGCCCAGAGGCAACATGTTTTTAATCTCACTACCTAGTCTAGTGACTTTTAAATCACGATTAGGATAAAAGTATGACACAGAATCACCGACAGTGCCAGCCCATGCTGCACCAGCGCTAGACTTGCTTCCATCGAAGTATGAAGTTGGCTTGTCGCCAATTTCAAACTGTGCACAATCAAAGTATAC
>JACCEB011206201.1_pt1 | contig 21364 bp, 17 predicted proteins | sample 7454761 | NCBI WGS metagenome assembly JACCEB01 (sample SAMN15323454, study PRJNA562643) | freshwater metagenome | isolation source: river surface water | place: USA:Blue River Watershed | collected 2017-08-18 | reverse complement strand
CGACAAGTCCCTGAATTGACAGCCCGCGCAGTGCCCGGTATACCCAAGCTCCTATGTTTGGAATTTCCGGCGAACACCTGCTCATCCTGGCCATCGTGCTTCTCATTTTCGGCCCACGCCGTCTACCCGAGCTGGGAAATACGCTTGGGAAGGCGATGAAGAATTTCAAAGATGCTCTTTCGGGCGTGGAAGAGGCGAAGTACCGCCGGATCGACGAAGAGAAAGCCGCAGGCTCCGGGCCGGCTACCGCACACGCGGAAAAGACCGAAGCTAAGACCGAAACCCAAAGCTAACCCAGGCTGAGTACCCGCCATGTTGATCGATGACCGGAACTTCGAGAAGTACCTTCCCCGCGAAGAAATCGAGGCGACCGTTCGCCAGCTCGCGGAACGAATCAATCGAGACTACGAAGGAAAAACGATCCTTCTCGTTTGCGTTTTGAAAGGCGCGATCATTTTCACGGCCGATCTGGCCCGCCATCTGACGGTCGACCACGAGATCGAGTTTGTGCGCTTGTCGAGTTACGGCAATGAGCGCCAATCGTCCGGTACGGTCACCATCCTGAAGGACATCGGAATCGACATCCGCGGAAAGCACGTGCTGATCGTCGAGGAAATCATCGACAGCGGTCGCACCTTGCGCTTCCTGGAGGACCGCCTCCAGGCTTCCGAGCCGGCTTCGATCGAAATCGTGACTTTGCTGGACAAGCCCGCACGTCGCGTCGTCGACATCGAAGTGAAGTACATCGGCCGCACCGTCGAAGATCAATTCCTGATCGGCTACGGGCTCGATCTAGAAGAGAAGTGCCGGAACCTTCCGGACATCTATTATCTCAAGTACCCGAACTGATTCGCCCCATCAGGCAGATCAGCTCTCGTACAAAGCGTTCACCGAAGCGCGCGTCATGAGCTGATGGAGCGCTTCTTTGGCCGTGCATTGGCCTTGGATCACCCGATAAACCCCTTCGGTGATTGGCATATAGATGCCGCGTTTTTCAGCGAATGCCCAGACGCTCATGCAGGTCTGCACGCCTTCCGCAGTCGAGCCGAGCTCTTCGAGCGCTTGTTTGAGCGTCTTACCCGAAGCGAGCGATTGACCCACACGGTAGTTCCGCGAAAGTGAACTCGAACACGTCGCGAGCAAATCGCCGACTCCCGCAAGTCCTAGGAAAGTTTCCTGACGGGCGCCGAAGTACTCACTGAAGCGAACCATTTCGGCCAAGCCCCGCGAGATCAAAGCGCTCCGGGCATTCGCCCCCAAATTCAGCGCATCTAAAGAACCCGCCGCAATCGCGAGCACGTTTTTCAAAACGCCTGCCCACTCCACCCCGACTACGTCCGTATTTCCGTAGACGCGGAATCGATCGGTCGTCAAAAGAGTCCGCCCCGCTTCGATCACTTCCAAGTAAGCCGAAGCGACAACCGTTGCCGCGGGCTCGCCGCGCGCCACTTCGTCAGCCAGGTTCGGACCGCTGATCACGCCAATTCTCGGAGCGGGGAGTTCCTCGCGCAGGACCTCGGTCATCCGCTTCAGAGTGCCCTCTTCGATTCCCTTAGTCGCATGGATGACCATCTCGTCGCCTTGAAAGTGACGCGAGAAATCGCGCGCTGCTTGGCGAAGCACTTTGCTGGGTAAAGCCCAGATCACGGCTTGAACGCCGCCCTCAAAAACACGGTCCGGATCACTCAGGGCGCGGACGTTTCCGCCAAAGTGAAGGCCTTGAGCATAACGGGGATTGTTCCGAGTGGCGTTGAACGCGCGAGCATCTTCGTCGTCACGCGTCCAGATTCGCACTTCCGAGCAATTGCCCGAAAGCAAATGCGCCAGTACCGTGCCCCAGCTTCCGCCGCCGATTACCGCTACCGTGGCCTTACGCCAAAAATCCTTTTCGGTCATATCCCTCACCCTTTAACGACAAGCCGTAGCCGGCCAATCGATTGCGGTAATAGTAGAGCAAGCTCAAGTCCTCAGTCAGAATCGTGTCCTTGTCGACTTTCACGACAGCAGCATCGTGCAAAAGCCCCAGGTTCCGAATTCCATCGTCCACCCAGCGACGGAAAGAGCCCACTTTGAATTCTGGAGCCAGATGCAGGCGACCGCGATCGGACATTTCATGCAATCGCTGATGAAGCGCCTCGGCTTCCTGCAGAAAAACCTCGAAGGGCAAAGTGCGTTGCGACAACGAGAGCCGCAAGAAGCGGAACAAATCAAAACCTCGGTAGTGCTTCCGCAAGCACTCAAAGAGGGCGAATGCTACGGCATGCGAACTCAGAACGGTATTGTCTAAATGGAAGCGCTCAGAAACCCGAAGTCCCAGTTCACGCGTGTATTCCCGGTCACGAGCCGCATCCGGTCGCACTTCGCCACGCGTGGTCAGCCATTTCAGAGGCTGAATCTGAGTTCCGTTCGGGCCCAAGCTTTGCCCCGCCTCGTCGACCAGATTTCCAAAAACGTCCATGGGCCGGCCGATTCGAACGGTGACGCTGGATTCCGACTTGAAGAACTTCCAGAAGAAGTTGGCCACTTTGGCGAGCTGCCAGGAATCATCGCCGCGCAGGATGAAGCGATGTTTTCCCTGCTCGATCAAGTAATCTTCGATCAATGACGCGGCCTCGAGCACGAAGTGATAGCTGGTGACCATCGGCACGACGTAGACGTTGGGATTGGGCCGCCCTTCGCGCAGGTTCATGATCTGCGCTTCCAATCCCGTCCCCAAAAGCCCGAGCTTCAGCTTCGACTCAATGGCGCCAGAGCGGGAACGTCCGCCGCCGGGGAAGAAAATGGAATGCACGCCCTGGCGTAGAATTCGCGTCGAGTAATTCTTTAGAGCGCGTTTATAAATGGTGTCGTTCTTCTGCCGATCGACCGTGTAAGCCCCCAATCGACTCATGAAGAAGCTCAGAACGGGGTTCGAGAAAAGGTTGAGTCCCGCGCCGTATGAAAAAGGCGGCAAACCCATCAGGTAAATCAGGTAGCCGATCATCACCGAGTCAATGTTCGACTGGTGAGTCGGCACCAGGAGAATGGTGCCGCGAGCGGAGAGCTTCTTCAGATGCTCCACTTCCCCCACAATGTTCAGACGTCCTTGGACCTGCTCCTTTTGCTTCCAAGGCAGCAAAATCCCCGCACTCGCTGCATTTAGGAGCCAGTTAAACCCGATCGGCAGCGCATGAGTGGCGAAGCGATAGACTTTGGGATCGAAGTGTCCACCGATCTCGTCCGTGTAATGCTCGAGTACGCGACGAAGGACCTGACTGCGATCAACCTCACCCGGGCGCTTCAGCATTCGGGTGTAGACGCCGCCCCAGAACAGAGAGTCGCGCTTTCTGCGCTCGCGAGTGAACCAGTTGGTGCGAGTCCGTCGAATGCGCTGCCGCTCGGCAAAGAGCGCTTCCTGCAGCACGCCCTCAAGCGGCGTCTCGCTCTCTTCAGCCAGGATTTCCTGGTAAGAGCGCTCGACGACGTCGGAAAGCACTTGAGAGCGCAGCTCTTCAAACTTCCAGAGCTGAGCCTCCTGGATCAGAGAGGGAACCTGGGACATGTCCATTAGGGAGCAGTCTAAGCGAGCTTGGACGGAATCACCACAACGACGCGGCCCTGCTCGACCTGAATGGAAGCACCGAAGTCGCTTTCGACTCGGTTACTGAGCCCCCGCGATCCGGGCGGGAGTTTGAAATTTTCCAGCGAATAACGAGCCCCGCTCAAGGAAACCCGAACGTCCTCGGCCATCGGAAATACCGAAAAGACCCGCCCCTGGGGTGCAGCGAAGGCCCAAGGCGCTGCGCCTTCAGAAAGGAAGACATACTGCGCCAATTCATCCCAAGCACGCACTCGGCCAGCTCCTTTCCCTTCGGACCAAAGGGAAAGCTCTTGAAGCGTGGCCAGATGATGATCGGGCCTGCCACCCGTGACGCCAAAACAGAGCCAGTCTTCGACTCCGAAACGCAAAGTCTCCTGCAGTGCCGCTCGAAGATCGCTTTGATCTTTCTCTACCGAAAGATTCACCCGGTCCGGCACTCCCTGAAGCGCCTGCTCGTTGTTCTCCAAGCTATCCCAGTCGCCGACCGCAAGCTCGGGCACGAGCTGCAAAGAGCGCCAGCTGGCCACCCCGCCGTCTATGCCCACTCGCAAAGGCGCTTGCGCTTCCTTCCACTGGACCGCGGCCAAGCCCGCCTCATCCCACAGGGAGAGCACGCGCGCTGCAGCTAGCCCACCTTCAGAGGCGCCGAGCAGAACGGCAGATTTTCTGGGAGCTGACGCGGTCATTTCCCTCCGCCGAGACGCGACAGGCGCGTCAAAGCGGACTCAAGCTCAGACAACTTCGCCAAGTGGGCGGCTTCGTTTTCACGCTCTTTGGCCACCAATTCAGCAGGAGCTTTCGAGATGAACGACTCGCGAGAAAGCTTGGCGCGGACGTGGGAGAGATCGGCTTGAACCTTCTCCATTTCCTTGCGAACCCGCTTTTGCTCTTCTTCGACGTTCACGAGGCCCTGAAGAGAAATACGGAGCTCCACTGCTGGTACAGCCAAAGGAATCACCGTTTCGAACTCACCCGCTGCGCCGGTCACCGGCTCCAACGAAGTGATTCGACTGAGTGCCTTCACATCGCCTGCAATCGAGCGCATGAATTCGCCTGCTTGCGTGTTTTGCGGAACGTAGCTGACAGCGAATTCCGTACGTGGCGAGAGGCTGTTCTCGCCCCGGAAGCTGCGAAGTGCTTCCACTACGCCGCGGAGGCCTCCGACAGCCGATTCGGCTTTCTCGTCGCGGAAGCGTGATTCGGGCTTGGGCCAAGCTTGGAACATCAAAGTTTCCACTTCGGGCTTGCCGTCGCGCGTGCGAGCCGGAGTATTCGCCGGACTGCGCCACGGCAGCGAGCGCCACAACTCTTCGGTCACAAACGGCGTCACTGGATGCATCAACGTCAGGAGCTGCTCCAAAACGTAATGAAGCGTGATGAGCGTCTGCTCGCGATCCGCCCCACCCGCACGCAGCGGAAGTTTGGCGAACTCGATGTACCAGTCGCAAACCTCGCCCCACGCGAACGAGTACAGCGCCTGCGCGGATTCGTTGAGTTCGAAATTCCTGAAGCCTTTTTCGACCGTCGCGATCGTCTCTTGAAGGCGAGACAGAATCCAAGCGTTCGCCGGAAGAAGCTTCGAATGATTCTCGAGAAGCCACTGACGGGCCCCGCCCTGGGGCTCCGCCAAAGGAGCGGCATTCGGAACCAAGCCATCGGCAGCGCTTTGAGGATCGAGCTGCAGATGCAGAAACTTCACAGCGTTCCAAATCTTGTTACAGAAAGCGCGGTAACCTTCCACGCGGTCCACGGAAAGCTTGATGTCGCGGCCCTGACCCGCCATCGCAGCCAAAGTGAAGCGAAGCGGATCGGCGCCGTGCTGATTGATCAGCACCAAGGGGTCAATCACGTTCCCCTTGGACTTAGACATCTTCTCGCCTTTTTCATCCCGCACCATGGCATGCAGGTAAACTTTGCGGAAAGGCACTTCGCCCATGAAGTGCATCCCCATCATGATCATCCGAGCGACCCAGAAGAAGATGATGTCAAAACCGGTCTCGAGGATCGAGGTCGGATAGAAAGTCTGTAGAGCTTTGGTTTTTTCAGGCCAACCCAGCGTCGAGAACGGCCAGAGTGCCGAGCTGAACCAAGTGTCCAGAACGTCTTCGTCTTGCTTCAGCTGCGTTCCACCGCAATGCGAGCACTTCTCGGGAGTCGTGCGTGCAACGGTCGTCTCTTGGCAGCCCTGGCAATACCAGGCCGGAATCTGATGTCCCCACCACAGCTGGCGAGAAATGCACCAGTCGCGGATGTTGTACATCCACTCGAAGTAGGTTTTCTCCCAGCTCTTCGGGGAAAATTCGATTTTGCCGGTTTCCACGGCCGCAATGGCGGGCTTAGCCAAGGGCTCGATTTTCACAAACCACTGCTTGGAAATAATGGGTTCGGCCACTTGGTCGCAGCGCTGACAAAGGCCGACTTTATTCTGGTGATCGTCCGTCTTCACCAGTTCGCCGGATTCCTTGAGTGCCTGAAGAACGGCCTCGCGCGCTTCGCTGAACTTCATGCCCGCGTAAGGCCCACCGGCAGCGGTCATCTTCCCGTCTTTGCCCATCACGTGGATCACGGGCAAGTCGTGGCGTTTTCCAAGCTCGTAGTCGTTGAAGTCGTGCGCAGGCGTCACTTTCAATCCACCCGTGCCAAACTCTCGGTCCACGTAGGTATCGGTGATGATCGGGATCTTCCGACCCAAGAGTGGCAAAACGGCAAACTTTCCGTGAGCAAAAGCCCAACGCTCGTCTTCCGGGTGCACGGCCACAGCGGTATCGCCTAGCAAAGTTTCAGGGCGGGTCGTTGCGATGACGAGAGAAGCGTCCTCGCCGGTGGCCGGATTTTTTACGGCCGAGCCGTCGGCTTCAACGATTCGGTAACGCAAGTGCCAGAGGTGACCTTTTCGGTCTTGCGGGACCACTTCCAAGTCGGAAAGCGCCGTCTGACAGCGTGGGCACCAGTTGATGATGCGCTCGCCACGGTAGATCAGCCCATCTTCGTGAAGGCGAACGAACACTTCCCGAACGGCCGCCGAAAGGCCTTCATCCATGGTGAAGCGTTCGCGCTTCCAATCCAGGGAGGAACCCAGGCGCTTCAACTGATCGGTAATGATGTGCGCGTGCTCTTCTTTCCACTTCCAAGTGCGCTCAAGAAACTTCTCACGCCCCAAATCGTGACGGGTCAGAGGGCGGCCTGTCGGCCCCTTCCCTTCTTTCGCAATCTGCTTCTCGACCTGGGACTGCGTAGCGATGCCCGCGTGGTCCGTTCCGGGCACCCAAAGCGTGTTGTCGCCTTTCATGCGGTGCCAGCGGACCAAAATGTCCTGAATGGTGTTGGTCAAAGCATGCCCCATGTGAAGCACGCCCGTGACGTTGGGAGGGGGAATCACGATACAGAAGGATTCCTGGCCCGGGACGTTCTCTTCGGCCGAATCAAAGCATCCCGACTCGCTCCAAAAGCGATAGATGTCTTGCTCGAACCCGGCAGGCTCGTAGCTTTTCCCTAAAGCGGAGGCTTCCCGTTTCAAGACTTCCGACTGACCCGAACGCTGCTTGCTTTGACCCATCAGGACCCCGGACCCTAACACAGGGCCCGGGCTCCAAGGAAGCCGCTAGACCGGCCTTGAGTGCGGAATCTCAGCGCTTTTTACGAGGGCACTGCCAAGCGGTCAGGTCGATCATCGAAGCATCGACCTCGGTCACCGGCTTGCCATGGAAAGCGAGTGGCTGGCCCGTTGGGGCATGAAATTTACAGCTATGGGAGACCGTCTGATCGCGACCCACTTTTTCAGGGGAAAAAATGACCGGTGCCGGGCAACCCAGCATCCCTTTGGCTGCGTCCGAAGCGACTTTGTCCGCGCCCACACAGCAGACCACGCCTTCCATTCCGACGTACTTGTAGCACTTGCCCGAATTCTTCTTCGACCAAGCCACTACGTCGGTCAGCATGCCCGGGTTCGCTTGCGCTGACGACGCCAACAACAGAACTACGCTACTCCATCCCCACTTGGACACTTTTGCCCCCACGCTCTGAAAGATTCGTTAAAAGAATGAAAAGTCTTAAAAAAAAGGATGAACTTGCACCGAGCGGATTGCAACCCTCTTCCCACTCGGCAATTTCGGTGTTCCAATCGGAAAGGCATGCTGAACGATTACGAGCAGGAGCAACTGAAAGCCGCCGATGAGTGGAAGCGGCAAGAGCCTTGGATCATTTCCAAGATGTTCAGCGGAAACAAAGAGCCCGTGGTTTGGGTGGCTCAAAAAATCATCCCGCCCAGCGTGGTCCGGCCTGCTCTCGAAAACCCGTCCTGGCAGGCAAATCCCAGTCCTGAAGTGGCCGACATTCTGAAGCTCGCCAATGCAACGGCCTTAGAGCAGCTCCAAAAGGGTGACCTTCAAAAGCTCGATCAAGCCGCTCAGCAAGTTCAAGCCTGGGCGCTCGACCAAATTCCCAAACCCGCCGACGCCACGAAGAAGCCCGATGCCGCAAAGTCGCCCGCCGCAGACGAAGAGTCGGCCGGAATCACCACCGAACTTTTCCTAGTCGCCCTTCGAGCCATCCGCCGGGTCGCCCACTGCTACGGCTATTCAGGCGAGGGAACGGGCGAACGGCAGTTCATCCTCGGAATTCTTTCGGCCGTGAGCTCAAATTCGATGGAAGAAAAAGTCGAAGCAGTAACTCGCCTCAAGGTGCTGGACACCGTCATCGCCAAGCAAAGCTGGACCGCCACTCTGAAGCAAAAAGGGAAAGCCGAGGCCGAGGACGCAGCAGCGCTTTTGGCGGGAAAAACGGCTGCCCGCGCTTTGAAAGCCGGAACCACAAAAACGGATAAGCCCGCTGAACGGGCACTCGACCCTGCCGCCAAGCGAGCCTTTGAATCGATCGAAAAGAAGGTCGAAGAGGGACTCCTCACCGTTCGCGATTTGGCCACCCAGATGGGCATTAACTTGACCAAGCGCAAAGTTCTTCAAGCCATCCCGTTCGTGGTCGACGCCCTCGGTCCGCACCCGGGCGTGGTTTTCCTGAAAGACGTCGCTCAAGCCTCGCGCAGGGCCTATCAGGAGCGCTGGCTAAACGATAAAATCAGAGCGGCGGAAATCGGTTAACCCGACTCCCGCCGCACCTGTTTTAACTGAGAGCCTCACTGATCCTAACGACAGATCAATGATGGTGATGGCCGTCTTCGCCGTGAGCGTGGCCGTGCTCGAGCTCTTCCTCGGTGGCTTGGCGCATGCTCAGAACTTCGACGTCAAAGTGCAAGGTGCAGCCAGCCAAAGGATGGTTGCCGTCGATATGAATGTTATCGCCCTCGACTGCGTCGATTTTGAAGACCAAGTCTTCGCCTTCCGGGCCGTTGGCCTGGAACTGCATGCCAGCAGTGATCTTGGCGCCAGCCGGGAACTGCGAGCGCTTCACGACGAGCTTCAGCTCGGGGTTCTTTTCGCCGTAGCCTTCAGCAGGAGCTACCGAAACCTTTTTCTTATCGCCGACCTGAGCGCCTTCGAGAGCGTTCTCCAAGCCCGGAACAATCTGGCCTGAGCCATGAAGGTAAGTGAAGGGCTCTTTGGAATCAGCTTGATCCAAGACCTCCCCAGAATCATTGGTGAGGCGGTAAGCGAGATTGACGACGGTTCCGTTTTTGATCATGACGATGAGCCTTTCTAACCGACCTCTTACCTCAAGAACCTGCCGTTTGTCCGGTAAAGAATGTCTTTTTTCAGCGTGATTCCTTAGAAAATGGCAAAAATCCTCATGGAAACCTCTCAACCCCGTCCCTGGCTTGTCACCGGAATGACCGGCCAAGTAGGACGCTCACTCCTGAAACTCCTTCAAAGCCTGCAGACGCCTGCCATCGGGGTCTCGTCACGCCAGCTCGACTTGGCCCATCCGGAAAAGCTGGAAGAGGTCCTTGAGGCATGGGGACCGATCCGAGGGATCCTCAACCCGGCCGCCTTTACGGCCGTGGATCTCGCGGAAGACCAGACCGAACTCGCCCGAAGAATCAACGCTCAGTCGCCCCCTCGACTGGCTCGGTTTTGCTTTGATCGAAACCTTCCCTTCCTCCATTTTTCTACCGACTACGTTTACTCGGGTGCCGGAACCACTCCCTGGAAGGAATCGGACGCAATCGATCCTCAGAATGCTTACGGACGATCCAAAGCAGAAGGCGATCAACAGATTCAAAACCAGGCAGAGAAATTCCCGGAAGCTCGGTGGGCAATTCTTCGCACCTCGTGGGTTTATGACTCCGAAGGAAACAACTTCCCGAGAAAAATTCTCGCAAAAGCACTCGAGCAGTCTTCGCTCCAAGTCGTCAGCGACCAGTACGGCGCTCCGACCCACTCGGACACGCTCGCAAAGGCCGCCTGCGACCTTCTCCATCACTTGGAATCGCCTGATTCAGCGCCACTTGGCGTCCTTCATGCTTGCAGCCAGGGAGTGACGACCTGGCACGGCTTTGCGAGCAGGATCGTGGAGCGTGCCAAGCAGCTGGGTATGCCCATTCAGTGCACCGAGATCGTTCCTGTCCCCACAGGCACTTTTCCCACTCGCGCTCAGCGTCCTAAAAATTCACGCCTCGACCTGAGTCGGATCGAAAGCCTTCTCGGACGCCCCCTGCCCTGCTGGGAAGATGATCTCGAGCATTTCTTTCACGGCCTGAAGCCGACTCAATCTTCCTGAAGGTCGGAGAACTTCAAGCGCCGAATCAGAAATAGGCCCAAGAATCCGCCGAAAGCGGCCATTCCTGCGATTCCCAGAATCAAGAAAAGGGTTGGGATTTTCGGCGAGGTCAGAAGCCGATCACCCAAAGAAGCCGCGGCCCAAGCGACGACTTGGATCGGCAGCCAGCGCAAAAGCACTAAGCGAGCCATCCCGGTCGGGCCCACCAGAGAAGCGACTAAAAACAGCGCCGAGAACCAAAAACCCACGGCCCAGGTCCAGCCGAATGCGGACACCCCTAAACCCCGGCTATAGAGCCAGTTCAGGACTGCTGCGACCGAAAGCGCAATTCCCAAAAAGCGCCAAGCTCTTTCAGGACGCCCCGATCGATGGAGCATCTCAAATGCGATCCAGAACAAGGCAGCCCCCGGAACGCCAAAACCCAATGCACGAACGACTCGGGCACAGAGGCGAACTTCGACCTCCGTGAAGCCGCCGGCGCGGTACACGCCTCGCACCAGCTCGTTGCTTGCAAAAACGAGAACGGCACCTAAAGAAACCGCGGCCAACCAAGCTTTCGTCGCGAGATCCTTCACGCGATTTCTGAATTCGGCTCGAGCCGAACGAACGGCCGAAGCCGACCACTCTGGCCCCCAAGTTTGAGATTCCAGCCAAGCCGCGCCTGCCGCTGCCGGGAGTCCCAACAAAGCAAACGAGTAATCCACCGCCGAAGCCGCGCCAGCGCCCAAGCGCGTTGCCAGGACCGGGCGACTCAGCCAAGCCGCAGAAATCCAAAACGAGAGAATTCCCCAGCGCCCCGTCTCTTCGAGAACGCGTGCGCGGATGCGAGGACTTGGCCAAAGCCAGAGCGGAGTTTTCCACGGCGAACGCAGATGGTCTTTAGCGGCGCGTAGCGCGATCAAACAAGCACCCGCCAAACCCCCAAGCACCCAAGCACGAACCCCCATGCGAGTAGCGAGGAAAACGACCACTCCGAGCTGAACCAAAAGAACTGAAGATCCCCAGCTTGGAAGTAGCCAGCTCACCGAACCTTCTGGAGCGGGCTTTCGTGACCAGAGCTCGGAAAGGCCCTGAAACAGCGCCACCAGACCCAAAACTTCGAGAATTTTTCCCAAGAAAAGATGGAGCTCAGGCGAAGAGCCTGGAGCCAAAAACTGAGAAATCGCCCCCGGAGCGAAAAGAATAAAGAGAAGAAGCATCAGCCCGAACCAGCCCAAGAGCCCCGCTGCTTCGGCACGACCGCGATCGGATTCCTCACGAAGACCATGAATCACGGGGCGCCACAGGCCCGTCATCACGACTGCCAATGCGGCGGACGCAATGACCCAAGCATCCCGATCCTCGCTAATCCCCAAGGCTCGGGCCGCAAGGATGTTCATCAGAAAAATCCACAAGCTGCCCATAGCCCCAGTTTCCCAAATTTCCCGACGCTGGGATAGACTCGCCTTCTGACGCTATGAACTCGGAAAACTTGGCCGCCCCCGTTCTTCAAGAAGTTCTCGGAAAAGGACTCGGAGTTTTGACTCTGAATTCCCCGCGAACCCTCAACGCTCTGACTTTGGAGATGGTCGAGAAACTGGCCCAAGTCCTCACGCAGTGGGAGGAAGACCCGACGATTCAGGCCGTCGTCCTGCGAGGCGCAGGAGAACGTTCCTTTTGTGCGGGCGGCGACGTCAAGCGCGTGGCGCTGGCTCTGCGAGATCCGGACACCCACTATCCCGAAGCTTTTTTTTCGACTGAATACCAGGTCGATTACTTGATCCACACTTACCGCAAGCCCTTGATCGTTCTCGGTCATGGCTTGATTTTGGGCGGTGGACTGGGCCTCTTAGCTGGCGCGTCTTTTCGAATCACCACTCCCGAAACTCGTCTTGGGATGCCTGAAATTTTGATCGGCTTGTATCCCGATGTCGGGGCCAGTCACTTTCTTTCCAAGCTCCCTGAGGGAATCGGCACTTTCCTGGCATGGACAGCTGCACGCATCGGTCCGAAAGCAGCTCTGAGCTTAGGGCTCGTCGACTTCTGCGTCCCTGAAACCGAGTTCAATCCCCTGATCGACGCATTGGCTTCGGCTCAGTCTTTTGAGCCTGACGCTCTCTCGCGACTCATTCGCCAGTTCAGTGTGTCGCTTGACGAGTCCTTCCAAGAGCCCCTGCTCCACCACGCGGCTCGCGCTTCTCGCATCGGGCGAAGCCCCACTCCCCTCGATGCCGCTCGCGAATTTCAAGCCATCGCGGCTACGCCCGGCGCCGATCCCTGGCTTCATGAATGCGCTAAAAACTTCCTCGAAGGCTCCCCGACTTCCGCTTGGATCATTCAAGAACAACTCCGCCGCGGCGAAAGGATGAACTTAGCCGAGGCCTTTCGCATGGAGCTTGGATTATCGATTCAACTGGGGCGTCTCGGAGCCGACTTCCGTGAGGGTGTCCGGGCCAGGTTGATCGATAAAGACCATGCTCCCCAGTGGAATCCAAGCGCGCGAGAAAAGGTGAAGCCTGCTGAGATCGCACGCTCCTTTGAATCGCCTTGGACGGAAGCCACGCACCCGCTGAGAAGCTTAGAAAACCGACTCGCCGATCGTTCTCATCAATCCTAAGGACGAATCCTCAGCGCCAGAGCAACAAGCGCCAATCGCCTCGCGCTCGGACTTCAGGCTTTCGCCCGCCGAGTCGCTGAGAATAGGCCTCACTCACAGGCTCGACATCGGCTTCGACCAAGCCAGAAAGCAAGAGCGCCCCGCCACTTTCGGGCTTCGGATCCAGCCGCCCACAAAGCTCATCGGCAAACTCGAGCAAAACCGGCTTCAGGATATTCGCCACCACCACCGGATAACGACGCGAAGCTTCGGGAAGCGCTTCGGTAATGTGAACCCGGTCTTCCACCGAGTTCATCCGAGCGTTTTCCAGAGCATTCTCATTGGCCAGCGGATCGATCTCGCAAGCATCGACTTCAGCGCCGGTCAGCGCTGCACCGATGGAGAGAATCCCTGACCCACTGCCAAAGTCGAAAACACGGAAGCCGTGAAGCCCGCTGGCTCCGCGACGTTCGGCCAATTCGCCGAGCGCTTCCAGACAAAGCTGGGTGGTTTCATGCGTACCCGTGCCAAAACCTGCTCCCGGATTCAGTCGCAAGACTCGAGGAAGGATGACCTCACTGGGAGCCGCATCGACCCACGGGGGTAAAACGCGCCAATACGGAAGCAGATCAATTCCGCGGAACGAAGCTTTCCACTCGGCGTCCCAGTCTTGCGGCAAGACCTCTTCGACCGAAGCCGCCACTTTCAATTCAGGGTGTTGAGAAAGCTGAAGCAACGCTCGCTGCGCTAAATCGCCCGCCGAAAAGTAAACTTCGACATCGGCCCATTCCTGGCCGCCAATCCAGTCCCGCTCCCGCGGAGCTTGGCCTGAATCGACAGTAAACGATTCAGTCTCTAGCCCTTGCTGGTGAGCTTCTTCGGACAGGAGGGTTCCTTCGTGAACGCCGACCAGGCCGCGATCTTCCTGAAACTCTTCCCAGAGCCAAGCGTAGAACTCTTCCCGATCGAGAGTCAGCTCACCAACTTGGATAGAACGAGGAACGGAAATTCGGAACCGATAAGTCGAGGTCACGAGCCAACGGGGTCAGAACTCACCGCTCCGGACGAACCGCCTCCGCTTGGGGTTGAAGGTGCTGATCCTGAATCCGAGCCTCCGCCCGAATCCGAGGGACCACTGCCGCCTCCACTCTGGCCTTCGCCCGAGCCCTGAACGATGACACCGGGAGCACCGCGGTGCTCGCGACGACGACGACCGCGTCCGCCGCGGCGCCTGCGCCGACGACGACGTGCTTCGTCCCCTCCGTCCGCGTCCGCGTGAGGTTGACCGGAACCCTCAGCAGCGCCCAACTCTTGCGAAGCTTGCGCACGAATCTGCGCCAACGCCGACTCCTCGGCAGGCGCTGCGCCGTTTGCGCTCGGTGTAGCCGAACTCGTCGAGATAATCACCGGCGCGGGCCGCGGCTGCGGAGGACGGGGGATCCCGCCCTGCTGCTGCTGTTGCCCACCGCCACCGCGACGCTGGCCCCGTTCGTGACCTCCGCCGCCGCGTTCTTGGCTTTGACCTCGGTCATGCCCGCCGCGCTCCTGACCGCCCCGCTCTTGGCCGGACGAGCCTGAACCCTGGCCGGCCGACTCGCCTTTGCTGCCACTGCGGCGACGTCCACGCCCACGGTCCCGATCACGATCGCGGCCGAACTGACTGGCGGCCGTCTTGCGAACGGCGCCGTCGCGCACTTCGGTCGTCACTTCGTACTGCTCGGGGTGATGGTCGGCCACGGCCTGCAAGAAGATCTGCTTCCGGTAGCGGCGTTCCAACTGATCGAGCGTGTCACGCTCTTCGATCGCCATCGCATCGATGATGTCCGGATGCGCTTGCACGAGGATTTTATCCACTTCCGAGGAGGAGCCTTCGCGCTCGATATCGCGCAAGATCTCGTAGCCCACGGTCTGCTTGGTCTTGATGTAGCCTTTGCCTTCGCAATGACTGCACGACTCGCAGAGCGTGCGAACCATGGTGTCGCGCGTGCGTTTGCGAGTCATTTCGATCAGGCCGAGCTCCGAGATTTTCAGAATCGTCGGGCGCGCCCGATCTTTCTTCAAAGCCTCTTCCAGCGCCTGGTACACGCGGCGCTTGTTCTCTTCCTTCTCCATGTCGATCAGGTCGAGAATGATGATGCCGCCGCAGTTCCGCAGCCTGAGTTGATAGGCAATTTCCTGAACCGCTTCGAGGTTCGTCTTCAGGATCGTGTCTTCGAGGTTTTTCTTTCCGACGTAGCGACCCGTGTTCACGTCGACTGCGACCAAAGCTTCTGCTTGGTCGATGACGATGTAGCCGCCCGACTTCAACCAGACTTTGCGTTCCAAAGAACGCGCCAGTTCAGCCGAAATGCCGTAAGCGTCGAAGATCGGAGCACTGCCTTGATACAACTCCACCTTGGGCTTCAGAGCCGGCATGAAGTGCGAAGCAAAGCGCTGGATGTCGTTAAAGTGGAAGCGCGAGTCGACGATGATCCGGTCGATATCCTCGCTCACCCAGTCGCGGATCGCGCGCAGGATCGCGTTCAGATCTTCGTACACCAGCGCCGGAGCGCTGACTGCTGCTGAACGTTCGCGGATCTGGTCCCAGAGACGGGTCAGATAATCGATGTCTTGCTTGACGCGTTTCTCGGCGCTGTTTTTGCCGCTCGCCGTGCGCACAATGAAGCCCAGCTTCTTCGTGCGATTGCGCTCGACGAACTCGCGAAGCTTCCGACGCTCGCCATCGTTTTCGATCCGGCGGGACACGCCCACATGATCGATCGTCGGCATACAAACCAAGTGACGACCGGGCAAAGAAATGTGGCAAGTCAGACGCGCCCCTTTGGTCGCAATCGGGTCTTTCGCCACTTGGACCAGGACTTCCTGGCCTTCCTTCAGAAGCTCTTCGATTTTGGCCTGCACGCGCGGGCCCTTGGGCGCCGACTTCGGCTTCGGCTTGATCCGGCGCAAGCGGTCGCGCTGCTCGCGGAACTCCGAGCGTGAGCCTTCGCCTGCCACCGCCGGCGCGCCCGCATTGACCACGATTCCCGGCATCGGCCGGCTCGAAGCTTCGCCTTCCGCGCCTGAGCCGTCCTGGTCGGCGCTCAGTGCGGTACGATCGCTTTCGCGCTCGTCGCCATAATCCTCTTCGACCACTTCGACCAGATCCGAGCCTTCACTGAGGCCCGCGCCTGCGCGAACGGGTTCACCCTGCTGCGACTGGCCTTCACGACCTCCGTCACGACCGCCTCGGTCACGGCGATTTCTGCCACCCCGACGCCCACGGCGATTCCGGGAACGACGTCCCCGGCCACCGCCATCGCGGCCTTCACCCGAGCCGCCGCCAGCAGCCGAAGCCGATCCTTCGCCCGAGCCACTGCCGCCCGAAGCGCTTTCACCGCCGCCGCCTTCACCACCCGAGCCGCTGCTCGACACGGGAGCAATCGTTCCCGAAGGCGCACCACTGAAACCTTCACTCCCGTGACCTTCGCCACCGCCGCCTTCTGGATCTGCCGACATCTCGGCCGGACCTTCGTCGTCCTCGCCGTCTTCTTCTTCGTCTTCGTCGTCGAAGTCGTCAGCAAAATCGTCCGCTTCATCTTCGTCGTCCGAATCGTCCTCTTCTTCTTCGTCCGACTCCGGTGCCACTTCCGCAGGCGTTTCCGCTTGGGGTGCGCTCTCGGTCGCAGCTTCCGCCACCTGTTCGGCCGCCACGGCGTGTTCGCCGCCCGTCAGAACGGGCAGGCTTTCTGCGTCTTCGCTTGCGGCTTCTTCTTCTTCCCAAACTTCCGAGTGAACGAAGACATCGTCCACATACAGGAAGGCCGCTTTTTCGAGGCCGATATCGACGAAAGCTGCCTGCATTCCGGGAAGGACCCGGGTCACACGGCCTTTGTAGATGTTTCCGACGATTCCTTTTCCGGAAGCGCGTTCGATGAGCAATTCCTGGATTTCACCGTTTTCCGTCAGCGCGATTCGCGTTTCGGGCAGCGATCCATTGATAATCAGTTCTGTGGACATGAGCTTCTCCTCTCGGGGATGCCCGGAATCTGCCTGCTTTCACAGGCTTCTTCCGGTTCATCCGGTCGGGGAAGCCAAAGGTCTCCGAACGTGAGGATTACTCAGGAGACTCGGACCGCTTGCTCGGCCACGTTCTCCTGAGAACGGAATCGGACGCGATCCTCGCTCCACCCAGCTCCGACGGCCCCGGTGGATCCCTCCGGCGCCGGCATCGGCGCACCCGAATGGATCTCTTTCCCGGTCCCGGAGGCTCGATCGACGAGTCGCTTCCGAAACTTTCAAAACTTTCCCCACGGCGCTCGAAGGGCCGCTGGCTTCCAAAATAAAACTTCCTAAAACAAGACTTGGGTCGATCTCGAAACGGGTACCCGCGAGGAAGCCCTGTTGCTTCCTGTGCGTCTCTTTGGACTGATGGGGCGACCGTGGTTTCACGAGATTTTCCTTCGACCTCTATCTCTTGGATTAACGAATCCGCCTTGACACTTCAAGGACAAAGGCCGAACACCCGACTTGGGGAAAAACCTGCCCATGCCTTGGACCGCGCCCGAATCGATCGCTCAGCTCCTGGATCACACCCTCCTGAAGGCCGATGCCCAGGCCCAGGACATCGACCGAGTCTGCCAGGAAGCAATTCAGTTTGGCTTTGCGTCGGTCTGCGTGAATTCGGCTTGGATTGAAAGGGTCGCTCAAGCCTTGGAGGGCCACCCCACCCTGCCTATCGCTGTAGTCGGCTTTCCGTTAGGCGCCATGGCCACGCCGGCCAAGGTTTTCGAAACTCGCGAAGCCATCCGTCTCGGAGCCCGAGAAATCGACATGGTCCTGGCCGTGGGTCACCTGAAGTCTGGCCAAGTCCATGAAGTTTTGGAAGATATTCGCGCGGTCGTGAAAGCAGCACACCCGGTTCCGGTGAAAGTCATTCTCGAAACGGCTTACCTGAACCGCGAGGAAAAGGTCCTGGCTTGCCGCTTATCCCAAGAAGCTGGCGCGGCGTTTGTGAAAACCTCAACCGGCTTTGGCCCCTCAGGCGCGACAGTCGAAGACGTTCGCCTCATGCGCGAAACCGTCGGCCCGGGAATGGGAGTCAAAGCTTCGGGCGGGATTCGCTCGTGGAAAGACGCCCAAGCCATGATCGAAGCGGGAGCCAACCGCCTCGGGGTCTCGGCCAGCGTAGCGATCGTCCAGGAAGCCCGGGAGTTTCAAGCCTCAAAGTCCGGTAATCATTCCACTTTGGAATCCCATTCTTCCCAAAACCCTTCAAAAGAGCCGAAGGATTCCAAGGCAACCCGTGGTACAAACCCGACCGACTCCAACTCCTACTAACCAGGTCGGACTTCATGGCGGATACCCAAAGATTTAAGCGCGTCGTCCTTGTCGTTTTGGATGGCGTGGGTGCAGGCGAATTGCCCGACGCACCTCAGTACGGCGACTCAGGCGCCGACACTCTTGGGAACCTCGCACGCGCTTTTGCTGAGCAAACGGGACGCACACTAAAGCTGCCACACCTGCAACGCTGGGGAATCGGAAACCTGAGCCCGATGAAGGGCGTACCGCCGTGCGCTCCCGGACAAGGTTTTGGAGCTTACGGACGCGCGCTCGAGCAAAGCCGCGGCAAAGACACCACTTCCGGCCATTGGGAAATGGCGGGACTCGTGGTGCATAAAGCTTTTGCCACTTATCCGAACGGCTTTTCTGAGGAAGTCATCAGTCAGTGGTGCCAAGAAAACGGTTTGCCGGGAGTTTTAGGTAACTGCTCTGCCAGCGGCACCGAGATCATCGAGAAGTACGGCATCGAGCACATGAAAACGGGCAAGCCCATCCTCTACACCAGCGCCGATAGCGTCTGGCAGGTGGCGGCCCACGAAGAAGCTTTTGGCCTCGAAAAGCTCTACCAAATCTGCAAATCCGCCCGAAAGATTTGCGACAAGCTTCAAATCGGTCGCGTCATTGCGCGGCCATTCGTCGGAAATCCGGAAGAGGGCGTTCCCTTTAAGCGCACTTACCACCGCAAGGATTACGCGCAGCCTCCTTTCTCGCGAACGGCACTCGACGTGTTGGTCCGCTCAGGCGTTCGCACCCTCGGTGTCGGGAAGATTTCGAATATCTACGCCGGCAAAGGGGTTCTCGAGAACATCGACACGGAAGGTAATACGGACGGCATTCGCGTCTTGATCGAACAATTGAAACAAGTGCACGAAGGCCTCATCTTCTGTAACTTGATCGACTTCGACATGCTCTACGGCCATCGCCGCGATGTAAAAGGCTTTGGCCTAGCCATGGAAGAATTCGACGCCGCGATTCCGGCTATTCAGGCCAATTTGGGCCAAGGCGATCTTCTCATTCTTTCAGCCGATCACGGCAACGACCCGACCTACCCGGGCACGGATCACACCCGCGAGTACGCGCCTATCCTGGCTTGGGCTCCGGGCTGGAACGATGATGGTCCGCTGAATTTGGGCACTCGCAAAAGCTTTGGCGACATCGGCGCCACTTTCCTGCACGCGCTTCTCGGCAACGAACATCCGGAACCCACTCTGGTCGGAACGTCTTTCCTGCCCGAACTGACCGGCTAAATCACGATGCTCACTCCCGCCAAGATCATTCAGAAGAAACGTGACGGGGGAGAACTTTCCCCTGAAGAAATCCGTTTTTTCATCGGTGGCCTTCAGAACGGCACCGTGGCGGACTACCAAGCTACCGCATTTTTAATGTCGGTTTACTTTCAGTCCATGACCTTGGACGAAACCGTATCGCTCACTCGCGCCATGCTGGAAAGCGGCGAGCGACTCGACCTCTCCCACCTTCCCGGCTTCAAAGTCGACAAGCATTCGACCGGCGGCGTGGGCGATAAAGTTTCTCTGATCCTGGCTCCGCTTGCGGCTGCGTGCGGTCTCGTTGTGCCCATGATGGCGGGTCGGGGCCTAGGCCACAGCGGTGGAACGCTCGACAAACTCGAGAGCATCCCAGGCTTCAACGTGCGCCCGACTCCTCAGCGTTTCCAAGAACTTTTGGCTACGCTGGGTTTTGCCATCATCGGTCAAAGCGAGAAAATCGCGCCCGCTGACCGTAAACTCTATTCCCTTCGCGACGTGACCGCGACCGTCGACTGCATTCCGCTGATCGTGGCGTCGATCCTTTCCAAGAAACTCGCCGAAGGCACCGACGGCTTAGTCATCGACGTCAAAGTGGGCTCGGGCGCTTTCATGAAGAGCCCAGCAGAAGCCAAGCGTCTGGCCAAAACGCTCGTACAAGTCGGCACAAAACTGGGCCTGAAAATGCGCGCCGTCCTGACGGATATGAATCAGCCCCTGGGCTGCACGGCGGGCAATAGTCTTGAAGTGCTCGAGTGCCTGGAAGTGATGCGCGGCAAAGGGACGACCCTTTTGCAGGAAGAAAACAGCGCGGGCTCGGCCGATCTGCGTGAGCTGACCTTGCAGCTTTGTGCGCACATGATTGAAATCGGCGGCATCGCAAGAAGCCGCACGGCTGCACGAAAGCTTGCCACCGAAAAACTGAACGACGGCTCGGCTTGGAAAAACTTCCGCGCCATGACGGAAGCCCAAGGCGGCGCGGTCGACTGGATCGACACTCCGTCGAAGTTCCCGCTGGGCCCACAGAAGCTCATCTTACGCGTGCCCAAAGCAGGCTACTGGGTAGCTGCAAACACTCAAACCCTCGGCGAACTCTTGATCGAACTCGGCGGCGGGCGAAAACGCGCCGAAGACACGATCGACTTCGGCGTGGGCTTTTTGTTCCAAAAGAAACTGGGCGCCAAGCTGAAAGCCGGCGACCCGCTTTGCACCGTTTTTGCGCCCGAAGGCATGAACCTTCAGTCGCTTGAATCGTCCTTCCTGGACGCCGTCACTCTTTCCAGCACTCGAAAGGAAGTCCCACCCCTCGTGGTGGACACCCTGGAATAGCCCTCACGCAACACGAATCGGAGTATTCAATCATCATGGGTCAGAAACTGAGCATCTACGAAAAAATCCGCCAAGCCACCCACACCATCCAAGATCGTGCGGGCTTCACGCCGCAAATCGGCGTGGTGCTCGGGTCGGGCTTAGGCGCTCTTGCTCAGAACGTCACGGGCGCCGTGACGCTGGCCTACACCGACATCCCCCACTTCCACGGCACTTCTGTAGAAGGACACTCGGGCCACATGGTGCTGGGTAGCTTTTACGGTGTTCCCACCGTTTTCCTTCAGGGTCGCTTCCATTACTATGAAGGCTACCCCATGGAAGAGGTCGTGTTCCCCACCCGCACCGTTTGCGCTCTCGGCATTCAAACGTTGGTCGTCACGAACGCTGCTGGCGGTGTGAATACCCGCTTCCGCCCGGCCGACTTGATGATCATCGAAGACCACATCAACTTGATGGGCGATAACCCGCTGAAAGGCCCGAACCTGGCTGAGCTTGGGCCCCGCTTCCCGGATATGTCGGAAGCTTATTCGAAAGCTTGCGTCGAGATTCTCCAGGATTCCGCGCGCGATCGCGGCATTTCGGTGCACTCAGGCGTTTACGCGGGCGTGCTGGGCCCCACTT
>JACCEB011736786.1_pt1 | contig 21365 bp, 20 predicted proteins | sample 7454761 | NCBI WGS metagenome assembly JACCEB01 (sample SAMN15323454, study PRJNA562643) | freshwater metagenome | isolation source: river surface water | place: USA:Blue River Watershed | collected 2017-08-18 | reverse complement strand
CTGGGGAACCCGCCGAAATCGTGGATCGGTTCTGGTCGAGGTTGATGACGAATCTTTTGCCCCTTGGTTTGCCACTGAGGCGAGCCCACCCTGCCGCCGCGTACGCCATCCCAGTGATTACCAAGTTCAGCTAACTTTGCGCCGACTGCACCGGGCTCGATCGCCAGCATTGGTGAACCATGCGAAACGAAAAGCACAGGTGCGAGGGGCGTGTTCATAAAAGTCTTCTGCTGTTTGAGTGCGTGAATTTAAGCTGTCGCCTGATTGCGTTTCGCACCAAGCGCCCAAGCGCCGGCGCCGTGAGCGGCCAAGACGAGCAAGCCCCCCACAATTCCAACGTTTTTGTAGAACATCAGCTGTTGCATGAATGCTTGCTCGGCAGGAACTGCCCAGTAAGCATGAAAGGTCACGGAAGCAATGGCGGTAAATCCGGCGAGCACCAGGGCTGCCAGGCGGGTAAAGAGACCTGTGATGAGGGCAAGTCCACCACCGATTTCAACCAAAATCGCAATCACAGCTGCGACGGATGCCAGGGGAAGACCTGCGGAGTTGATGTAGCCAACAGTGCCTTCAAAGCCACTGATTTTCGATAAGCCGGCGGGTAAAAACAATGCCGCAAGCGCGAGACGACCGAGGAGTGTCAGACCATTTTGGAGAGGGGTGTTCATAAAAAATCCATTGAAATTGATGAAAGGGGGTATGTCTAAACAGATGACAGTCTATTGATGATTATTAAATAGATAAATATAGTAAAAAATGATTAATTGTCTTTAAAATAGAAACAATGGATAAATTTGATGCAATGCGTGCTTTTGTGGCGGTGGTGGATGCCGGCAGTTTTGTTGGTGCAGCCGAGCGTTTGCAGATTTCCAAGGCGGTGGTCTCGCGTCTGGTCGCTGAGCTCGAAGAGAATTTGGGCGTGCGATTGCTCCACCGCACGACCCGTAAACTTTCGCTGACTCCCGAAGGGGATACTTTTGTCGGTCGTTGTCGCAGCGTATTGTTCGAACTGCAAGAGGCCGAGGACGACGTGAGTCATCGGAGCGCGCAAGCCCGTGGTTTATTGCGTGTGAATGTTCCAGTGAGCTATGGACTCTCGCACCTGGCTGCGCTGTGGCCAGGTTTTATGCAAGAGCATCCTGAGGTGACTTTGGACGTCACGTTGTCAGATCGGGTCGTTGACTTGGTTGAAGAGGGCTACGATATGGCTGTCCGTATTGGAAAACTGGAGTCTTCGACACTTGTCAGTCGTCGTTTGAGTCGCACCAGGATGGTTTTGTGCGCCTCGCCAGGCTATGTGCGCGCGAATCCGGGTCCAAACATTCCGGGTGATCTGGTTCATCATCGCATCCTTGCGTACAGTTTATTGTCTTCTGGAGATCAGTGGTTTTTTACTTCTTCAACGGATGCGAAGCAGCAAGTATCGGTGCGTATTGCCCCAGTCATGCGAACCAATAATGGAGATACATGCCGCGCTGCAGCCTTGCAGAATCAAGGCATCGTGTTACAGCCTGATTTTCTGATTGGTGAGGATATCAAGGCGGGACGATTGGTCGAGTTGATGCCTGATTGGCGAGCGGGAGAGTTGGGGATTTTCGCTGTCTATCCAAGTCGACGTTACTTGTCGGCGAAAGTGCGATTATTAGTCGAGTATCTGGCCGAACGGTTACATCCATCAATTTAAATTTTTAAATATCAAATGAAACTTATACAGTCTCCTCATACACCCGCACCAGCAGGTCACTACAGCCATGCTGTTGAATCCGGCGGCTTGATCTTTGTTTCTGGTGTCTTGCCAGGTCAACCCGCAGAAGGCGAAACCGACAGTTTTGAACGTCAGGTACGCGCCTCCTTTAGACACTGTGCGAATATTCTTAAAGCGACAAACAATACGCTCAATGACGTGGTTCAGTGCACGGCATACATTGTGGGCGTATCGAACTGGCCAGAGTTCAATGCTATTTATGCGGATATTTTTGGTGACCATAAGCCCGCACGTGCAGTCGTTCCTGTGCCGGAGCTGCATTATGGGTTTATGGTTGAAATCCAGTTGGTGGTTGAGAAAAAGACCTGATGCAGTTGCGTTTCAACAGGGAAAAACGCAACTGCTGGCGGGCGCTATCTTTTCAGATCGTGCAGTGCGTTTTTCATCAAGTCTTTGACATCGCTGATCCTGCCGCTTAATAAAGCTTTTGCGCTATAGGTCGCCATTCCCACGACGTTTTGGGCGGTGACTGTTGGCGGCATCACAAGTTCATAGCGATTCGTGTGCACATCCAATAATGCAGGACCGGGATGAGATAAAAAGTCTTGTACTGCCTGTTCGAGGTCTTCACTGCGCTTGACTTCAAATCCTTTCAATCCAACCGCCTCGGCAATTTTCGCGAAACTTGGATTTTTCAGGTCGGTATAGTTATTCAGCAAGCCCTCGGTTTTCATTTCCATCTCGACAAAATTCAGGGCACCATTATTGAGTACGGCAATTTTGATGGGTAGGTCTTCCTGATGAATCGTGAGCAGATCACCCATCAGCATGGCGAGTCCGCCGTCTCCCGCCATGCAAATAACTTGACGATCAGGGTAGGCTTTTTTCAATCCCAGAGCCATGGGCATTCCGTTGGCCATGGTCGCATGGCGCAGGCTGATCATGGTGCGGCGTTTACCGTTTGTTTTGATGTGTCTGAGTGTCCACACCATCGCGGTGCCCGTGTCTGCTGAAAATAATGCATAGTCATCCGCATACTTATTTAAAAGGCTGGCAAGGTGTTGGGGATGAATCAGATCGCCGCGACCTGGCTGCTCTTCGGCCAGTAGGGTATCTTCGGTTTTTTTGCGTTGCTCGAGACACTCATTCAGGAAGCTTTCATCTGTGTGTTCTTTCACCATGGGAAGCAATGCCTCCAACGAGGCAATCACGTCACCCTCCAGGCCAAGTGTGACGGGATGACGGCGACCCAGACGAGAACCGTCACGATCAATCTGAACGATCTTGGCATGTTTGGGATAAAACTGACCCCAGGCGAAATCAGCACCCAGCAGTAACAAGGTATCGCACTCGGTCATCATATGAAAGCCAGAGTGCACACCGAGCAAACCTGTCATACCAACGTTGTAGGGGTTGTCGTACTCGACAAAATCTTTGGCGCGAGACGTATGGGCGATTGGTGCTTTTAATTTTTTTGCCAATTGAATCAGCAAGTCGTGCGCGCCTTGACAGCCAGCGCCAGCGTAAATCCCAATCTTTTTCCCTTCGGCGAGAATCGCTGCGGTTTGTGCAAGTTCGCTGTCCGAAGGTCGACGCACTGGGTTGGGGAAATGCACGGAATAGGGCACATCGTCTTTGATCACGGTGCTGCTGATATCGACTGGCAAAATAATGACTGCGGGACCTTTTTTACTGATAGCTGCTTGGCAGGCCAGGACCGCGACGCGACGCGCTTGTTCGGCGTTGTAGACTTGCTCGCAGAAGACTGAGCAATCCGAAAAAACCTTTTGAAAATCGACTTCTTGCGGCATGTCCAGACCTAGACTCATGGTGTCTAGCTGACTGGCAATCACGATGAGTGGTGCATGATTACGGTGGGCCTCGTAGACGCCATTAATCAAGTGCAGGCTGCCGGGACCACAAGATCCGGCACAACCCGCAAGAACACCACTCATGTAGGATTCAGCGCCAGCGGCAAAGGCGCCAACCTCTTCGTGCCTGGTGTGGATCCACTCGATTTTGCTCTTGGAGATCGCATCGGTCACATGGTTAAGTGTGTCGCCTACCACACCATAGATGTGGCGGACACCTGCCGACTCCAGAACCTCAACGATGACTTGCGCAGCGTTTTTACTCATGACGGCACCCCAACCAGAACGGTAATTGTGAATAACAAATACAGTATGCCAGTTTTAAAGCAGATTCATCAGACTTGTTAAAGAAATGGATTCAATTCGCATGAAGCTAAAACGATTTTTTAATCATTGCTGCAAAAGATTCTGCGAGTTGTGAGGGCGCACGCTGCGAAGGATAAGCAAGAAAAGTTTCGAGTTTGAGTTTTGGTAAAAAGGGTCGAATGACGACTTGATCAGCGAATACTCCTGCGATGTATTCGTTCACGATGCCTATACCTCTTGATTGTGCGGCCAGCGCACAAATGGTGGCGGAGTATGTCGTTTCAATTTGGCTCGCAGGTTTGATGTCATTTTTAGTCATCAAGTTGCGTAATGAAATAGCAAGATCGTCGTCGGTATCGAGAGTGAGTAGTTGAACGCCCTCTAAATCCTTAAGTTTGATTGCTTTTTTGCCGACAAGCTTGTGCTCCGGATGCATCACACAAACCGCAGAGCTTTGATGGATGCATTCAGACTGAAACGACTGGCTATCCAAATCTACTGTGCTGAGAACCAGATCAAACAAACCATGCAGCAACCCTTCTCTGAGGTAATGACTTCCCAGTGTTTGAAGGTTGACCTGCACATCCGGATATTTAACGGAGAACAGGCTCATCGCGCGCGGCACCACGCTCAATCCAAGCGCGGGCGTGCAGGCGATACGCAAAATGCCGCTGCCTGATCTGCGCATGGCTTCAACTCTGGTTTCAATACTTTCCAAACCTAAAAAGTGTCTTTGGATCGTGTCAAACAACTCGTGTGCTTCGGTTGTCGGACGCAATCGACCATGATGCATGTCAAAAAGGCGCAGGCCCGTTGCGGCCTGGACTTGTCCTAGGAGTCGACTCACCGAGGGTTGCGTCGTATGAAGCATGCGAGCCGCGCTCGTTGTCGTGCCTGTCAGCATGACCGCTCGAAAAGCGGCAATTTGTCGAAAACTCAGAGGCCGGCTCACAATGGTTCGCGTCCAATTAGCAGTTGGGAAAAGGCAGTATCCAATGTATATCAAATCTGCATAGTCAGCAGAAAAAATAGCATTTTTATGAATTGTTCCCTGTGCATAAACTCATTGAAACTGGCGCCAGGCGAAGAGGGGTCAGAATTCATCAAAAAAACTTAAGGTTCTGATATGACGATGTGTGCGAAATGGATGAAAAATTCGGGCTTGGCCTTGATTGCTATGGTTCTGCCCTTTCTCGGTGCAACTGCTCAGGCGCAAGCGGATTATCCGAGCAAGCAACTTAGAATCGTCGTGCCTTTCACTGCGGGTGGGAGCTCTGATATCCAAGGACGACTCATCGCCGAGTATTTAGGCAAGCTGTATGGGAAACCCGTCGTCGTAGAAAACAAGGCTGGAGCTGGCGGTCATATTGGAGGCAAATATGTCGCTGACTCGGGCGCTGATGGTTATACCTTGTTGCTGGGTTCAATCGGCTTGCATGCGACCTATGGCGTCTACCCGAAACTCCCGTACAACCCAGGAATCGACCTCAAGCCTATTACGGTCGTGGCTCAAATGCCCCATGTTGTCGTGGCGCCGCCCAGTCTTGCCGCAAACTCTCTGGAAGATTTGACCAAGCTTGCGAAAGGCAAGCCTGAGAGCGTCAACTTTGGTTCCGCCGGGATTGGTTCGTCAGTGCATATGATCGGAGAACTTTACAAAATGGAATCGGGCGCACCGATTATCCATATTCCATACAAAGGTAGTTCTGCAGCCATGAATGATCTGATGGGCGGGCAGATTCAATTGTTGTTTGAAAATGTCCCCACCGTGATCGCAAACGTTCAGGCCGGCAAGCTCAAGGCCCTGGCGACGACTGGAGATGTGCGCTCGCCGCAGCTGCCCGAGGTACCTACCGCCAAAGAGGCCGGCTTACCCGGACTCGAAGTGATGTCATTCACCACCTTGGCAGCAAGCAAAGATGTGCCTGACGCACTCATTCTAAAAATCAATCAGGATTTACAAAAGATCTATGCAGATCCCAAATTCCGCCAGGGTCTGGAAAAGCTTGGAATGACTCCTGTTGGAAATACACCGGAGCAGGCGAAAGCGTATATCGATAAAGAGCGCGCTCGCTGGGACAAGGTCATCGAGACCGCGAAAATCACGACCGGCAACTAATCAGGAACAGCATGATGCACGCATATCCCCCTTGCCGTCGTCTGGGTGACGGATCAGCCCATCATTTTTTTGGTTATTACAACAAAACTGCATGGGATCGAAGTAATCGCCGAGTGCTGGCTTTGCAGGTGCCGATGATGGATGCTCGATTGCATCCAGAGCTTGAGGCTGAAGTTGGATTTTTCGATACCCAGGCAGGTGATCGCTTTCATGTTGTTGACACCACATTAGCCTGGAATTGGCAAATGGGTAATCAGCTGCAATGGTTAGACGGGCTTTCTGAAACCCAAATCATCTATAACATCCGTCAAGCGGACTCCAATGGTGTGTATGCTGTTTTTGGCAGCCGTATCCGCGATATCGAAACCGGAGTGTACCGGGATCTGCCCTTGCCCATTTATGTGGTGGCGCCAAACGGTCGGTATGGTTTATGCGTTGATTACAGAAGGTTGTATATCACGCACGAAACCATTGGATATAGCGAAAAGGGCGGTCCGTTTGAGGTGCCAAAATGTCCATCCGACGACGGCATCTATCACATGGACTTATTGTCCGGTGAATATCGTTTACTCGTGAGCTACAAGGCGCTGAGTGAGTTCGAGCCTCGCCAATCCATGCAAAAAGCGATTCACTGGGTCAGTCACATCGAAATCAATCCGGCTTCTTCGCGAATCTTGTTCTTGCATCGCTGGACTGAAAGGGTCGAAGACGAAACTTGTTTTCTGCACCGATTGATCACCATCAATCCCGACGGGACAGATATGCGATTGCTGGAGTGTTCGGATCATCCTTTGCCCCAGCTGGCTGAAAACTTCGATCCCAATGCAGTGGGCACCTTCGATTATGAAAAGTCCGAGTATCAGATTTCACATCCATTGTGGTGCGATGATGCGCGGATCGTTGTATGGGGGCCTCACGGCGGGTCTATTCACTACCATCTCTATCACGACAGCAAAGAGGGTGCTGTGAGTGTGATTGGTAAAAATATTCTGAGCGAAAATGGACATATGAGCTTTTCGCCTACAAATAAGCGCTGGTTATTGAGCGACACTTATCCGGATGACTCGACCCACGAGCGGATTTTGTTTCTGTTTGACGTCATTGAAAACAAAAAAATCGACATAGGTAGTTTTTATGCCGATCCGGGGTTGAAAAAGGAAAATCGTTGCGATCTCCACCCAAGATGGAACCGGGACGGTACAAAAGTCTGTATCGATTCGGTTCATGAGCATCAGCGGCAGATGTATGAAATTGACGTGTCTTCCATTGTTGCGCGCTAAGTACTTTAAATAAACGACGGGTTTGCTAAGAAGGTGTGCTGTGTAACAGACACACCTTCGCTCATTTTGATTTACGCAAAAATACTCGCGTGGTATAAAAAGTCTCAACGAAAAATGATAATGAGACTTCAACCACATGAGCATTCGCGGCAAAGCCTACATCGGTGGCATTTACGAGCACCCTGCACGAAAAATAGAAAATAAATCACTCGCCCAGCTGCACGCGGAATGTGCAAAAGGGGCTCTCGAGGATGCTGGACTGACAATCCATGATGTTGATGGTTATTTTTGTTCGACCGATGCCCCAGGCGGGCTAGGCGGCATCAATATGATCGACTATATGGGGCTGACTGTACGGCACTCGGACTCAACGAATACGGGTGGTTCGTCCTATCTTTACCTTGTCGCGCATGCGGCAGAAGCGATCGCGGCAGGTAAATGCAGCGTTGCGCTGATCACCTGCGCTGGATTTGGACGACCCGGTACGATCGTGCGAGAGCTTGATGCAAGTATTCCAGACACACCATTTGAGATCCCCTACGGACCGGTCACGGTTAACTTGTATGCGCTTGCCGCCATGCGGCATATGTACGAGTTCGGCACGACGAGCGAACAGCTTGCCTGGGTCAAGGTGGCAGCCTCGCATCATGCCCAGCACAATCCAAATGCGTATCTTAAAAAAGTGGTGACAGTCGAGGACGTTTTAAAGTCACCCATGATCTCGGATCCGTTGCATCGTTTGGATTGCTGTGTGGTGACCGATGGTGGTGGAGCGGTCATTGTTGTCAGTCCCGAAGTCGCCAAGCGGCTCAAGCGTCCGATGGTCAAGCTCATTGGCGCAGGTGAGTCACCGAAGGGGCAGATGGGCGGCAAGGTCGATATCACCTACACAGGTGCCGTGCGTTCGGGGCCTATCGCTTTTGAAGAAGCAGGTGTGACGCCCCAGGACATCAAGTATGCCTCCATTTACGATAGCTTTACGATCACTGTCATCATGACACTCGAAGATCTGGGCTTTTGTAAAAAAGGCGAAGGTGGCAAATTCGTCATGGACGGCAATCTGATCTCTGGAGTCGGAAAGCTGCCCTTCAACACCGACGGTGGCGGGTTGTGTAACAACCATCCTGTCAATCGAGGTGGCATCACAAAGATTATCGAGGCTGTCCGCCAACTTCGTGGCGAAGCGCATCCACTCGTACAGGTCAAGAACTGTGACCTCGCCCTCGCACACGGAACCGGCGGATCGCTTAGCACGCGTCACGGCAGTGCCACACTCATCATGGAAAGAGAATAATTCGATGGCCACCCCCTATCAAGATAGAAAAATTTCTGATCCTAAATTCAACTACGGCGATGAGCCTTTTTTTGAAGCGGCCACGCAGGGCAAGTTGATGGTGAAGTTTTGCAATGATTGCGGTCAGTATCACCACTATCCACGCGCACTCTGTCCTTTTTGCTTCAGTGACAAAACAGAGTGGAGAGAGTCAAAGGGCTCGGGAACCATCTATAGCTATAGCGTCACGCGCGTCTCAGGCCCCGTTCCTTATGTGATCGCCTACGTCACCCTGGATGAAGGTCCTACGATGCTGACTAATATTGTGGATTGCGATCTGGATACGATTCGCTGTGGTCAGAAAGTGCAGGTGACCTTTAAGCAAAGCGAAAATGGTACCGGTATTCCAATGTTCAAGTTAGCCTAGGCGCAAGGAACTGTCATGAGTGATGCATTGTTTACATACTGGGTGGGAATGGATATTCCCGCCGACACGAGTGCTGCGGATGTCGCTGACTTCAATCGCTTTTACAGCAACGTGCATCGGCCCGAGGTCCTGGCAAGCAATCCAGGTTTTTTGCGTGGCCGTCGTTACGAACTCGCACAAGACGATCCTCGTGGGCCTCGCGGTCCTCGTTTTCTGGCGGCGTATGACATTGAGAGCGAAGAGGCGGCATTACTCTATATCTCTCGAAATGATGGGCCAGCTAGTGGACGTCCGGTATATAGCGAAGGACCAAGTGCCTGGCAAAAGCGCCAGACAAAATGGCGACTCATGTGGCGCCATATTTTGAATAATCCGCCGACTGTTCAAGTTTCCGCATCGCCTTACATGTATCTTGTCGGGATGAGTGAGGCCGCAGGATCTGATGCGTCGGAAATTGCCCAATTCAACGATTTTTATAACAAGATCCACGTTCCTGAAGTGTTGGCAGGATATGGTTTTGTCAGCGGCGCACGCTACGCACGTATGCGTGAATTCATGCATCCTGCTCCTGGTTCGCCTAACTATGTCGCGATGTACGGTATTGCTGATGAGCAGCGTGCACAGGCCTTCATGCAATCAAGATTGACGGCAGACCCCACAGGAAACTCTTTCTCATCGGGTCCGCCATCATGGGAAAAGCGAGATACAAAGTGGCGCTTGACCTACAGGCAGGTTGATTAAACATAAACATTAAAAACGAACGGGGACAAAAATGATTTATTCACGCAGTGTTGGACGCGCCAAGATTTATAACGTTCTTGAGTACAGTGGACCCACACACGCGGCAGATTTTGTTTTTCCTGAATTGGATGTAAAAGATATCAAGCCACATTTGTCGTGGCTCGCACCGCATCACTACAACGTTCGGCTCGAGCGTTTTATCGTCGCGATGCAGCTTTGGGTGATGCATATCGATGACAAAGTGATTGTGATTGATCTCGGTGTGGGCAATCATAAAAAGCGCGCATCCGAGCGCATGAATATGCTCAATACATTGACACCCTTGTGGTTGGCTGCAGCGGGAGCAGACCCCAAGTCAGTCACCCATGTCATCGTCACACATTTTCACCCTGATCATGTGGGATGGGGGACGCGGATGGATGACGGTCGATGGGTTCCCATGTTTCCCAATGCGCGACATTTGATGCCTAAAGTGGATTTCGAGAATGCCCATGCCGCCTATCTCAAAGGTGACAAGGGCGTGATTAGCGGATCCTTCGAGGACAGTGTGCTGCCCTTGTACGAAGCGGGTCTGATCGATCTGATCGGTGACGGGGATGTGGTGGCAGGTTGTCTCGAAGCTGAAGCCATGCCCGGACATACGCCAGGCTCACTCCACTTTCGTCTCCGCTCAGAGGGCAAAGAAGCGATCTTTGCGGGCGATATCATGCATAGCCCGTTACAAATTGCCATGCCGCACATCAATACATGGATCGATGCCCATGCCGAGCAGGCGCGTACGACACGCGCTTTGTTTCTCAAGCGTGCGGCTGAGCGAAACGCCTTGATCATGCCTGTTCATTTCGGCTGGCCGCATTGCGGCTATGTGCGGGGCGACAGCGTCAAGGGCTATCGTTTCGAGCCCGTTGAGCCAGACGCCCGGGGTGAATAGCACATAGACCTCAACGTGTTGCCCTGTACCTTACAAGAGGAGACAAAAGAATGAAAAATATTTTGCGGTGCTTGGCTTTAGTTTTTGTACTCGCTGCACAAGGGGCGATGGCACAGCCGTACCCCAATAAACCTGTGAAGATCATCATCACCTATCCAGTCGGGGGGCCTGCAGACCAAATTGCCAGAGAGCTCGCGATGGGGTTGACGCAAAATCTTGGGCAGTCATTCGTTGTGGAGGCCAAACCGGGTGCGAGCGGTTCGATCGGAACAGCCTTTGTCGCCAAAGCGCCTGCTGATGGATATACGTTGCTTGTCGGAGCGGGTGCGCCACAGACTGCCTTCCCCGTATTTAGTGCGAAATCACCTTACGATGGTGTCACTGAATTCAGTCCTATTCTGATGATTGTTGATGTGCCTAATGTGATGGTTGTGGCGCCGCACATCAAGGCGCAGAACGTCAAGGAATTTATCGAGCTGGCCAAAACAAAGCCAATGACCTATGCCTCTACAGGAACGGGAAGTTCGACGCATCTTGCTGGCGAAATCTTTCAACTGGAAACGAAAGTCAAACTCACACACGTCCCCTACAAGGGAGCCACTCCCGTGATGACCGATATGCTCGGTGGACACGTTGATGTTTCATTTTTGAATTTGTCAGCAATGCTTCCGCATATCCAGTCAGGACGTTTGCGGGCGATTGGTTTGACGGCCGCGAATCGTTCAAAAGCTTTACCTGATGTCCCGACATTGACAGAGCTTGGCATCAAAGATATCACCGGGTCCTGGTATGGTTTGCTGGCGCCAGCAGGAACTCCGGAAGCTATTGTGCAAACTCTTTATCAGGCTGCGAATAAATATTTTTCGCAGCCTGAAGTTCGTGCGAGGATTGAGGCGGGTGGTTCAGATCTGAAGCTGTTGAATCCTCAACAATTCCGCGAGGCCATTATCCAGGAAAAGGCGGAACTCACTGAACTGAATAAGATTTTGAAATTACGAATCGAATAAATCTCTTTGATGAATCGATAATTCAAACTTCTGACAAAGATCGACATGGACAAGGTAGTTGCATCAGTACAGCAGGCAATCGAAGATATTGGAAACGGCGCGAGCGTCGCAATTTCAGGTTTTGGCTTGGCTCACCGTTTTCCAAACTCGCTGATTTTTGCGTTGCGAGACAAGGGTGTTCGTGATTTGACTGTCGTGTGCAATTCTCTTGGAGCGCCTGGCGAAAAGGGACAGCTGCTGGTTGAAAATGATCAAGTGAAAAAAATCATCACATCGTTTTCGATTCGTGCAGGCATGGAAACCGAGGCGGAAAGACGCATCGCCGAAGGGACGCTTGAGGTTGAACTTGTCCCGCAAGGCACACTTGTCGAGCGATGTCGCGCAGGTGGGTCTGGGATCCCGGCTTTTTATACGCCAACAGGCATTGGTACGGACCTCGAAGAGGGTAAGGATATTCGTTACTTTAATGGTCAACCTTACTTGTTGGAGCATGCGATACAAGTCGATTTCGCGTTTTTGAGCGCTTATCGTGCGGATCGTGCGGGTAACGTTCAGTTTCGTGGAGGCAGTGCGAACTTCAATTCCAGCTTTGCCAAAGCTGCGCGCGTGGCGATCGTGGAAGTCGAAGAAATCCTCGAGATTGGAGAGTTAGCCCCAGAACATATTCATCTGCCCGGGATATTTATTGATCGGGTGGTCAAGATCACAGATCCCATCGACATAAACTCACTGTCGCGATCCGGTAAGCGTTCAGCCGACAGTGCGCGTCTCTATAACGGTAAGCCCGCTTTGACGCGTAGCGGGATTGCCAAAAATGCTGCGAATATCGTACGAAACAATTCCTATGTGAATCTCGGTGTGGGAATTCCTACACTTGTATCGAATTTCTTGGAAGGTCGCGGCGTATGGTTGCATGCTGAAAATGGCGTATTGGGTTATGGAGGGATCGTGACGGGGGATGCCGTCGACCCTGATGTATTCAATGCCGGCGGACAGTTTGTTGAAGCGATTCCAGGCACTTCTTTTTTTGAAAGTGTGACTTCGTTTGAGATGGCCCGCGGTGGGCATATCGATACAGTGATACTGGGCGCCTACGAAGTGGATGCCGAAGCCAGTGTTTCAAACTGGAGCGTCACGGACGCTAAGCGCGGCGGCATTGGTGGCGCAATGGATCTCATCTCTGGTGATGTTGAACTCATCATCGTCATGGAGCACGCAGACAGCAAAGGTCGGACAAAACTCCCGCGGCGTTGCAAATATCCACTCACGGGTAAAAGCTGTGTGGATTGGCTTGTGACAGATTTAGCTGTTTTGCACTGGGTCGATGGACGTTTTGTCCTGGAAGCGATCGCACCTGGCTTTACACCTGATGAAGTCAAGTCATTCGGTGAAATCGACTTTGATGTCGCGACCGATTTGAAGGTGATGATTTAACTGATCAAACAGAATCGCTCACATTAGGGTGTAAGAGGCATGATGTGAACCCAGTCGCTGTCTAACTGGAGTTGCATGTTTCCGCTTGGGCTGATATGTGAGCGCTGTGGCCCTGTCAAAGTCATCCGAATTTGAACGCTTGGAGAGGTCTTCGTGCTGAGGGTCACGATAGATGAGTCGCCTAAATGTTTAATGTCAGAGACGAGGACAGGAAAGGTGTACATGAGCTCGGTTGAGTCGCGCTTGTCTGTGCCAACGTGATGCAGGATTAAGCCATCGGTCTGAATTACCCAAGTGACAGCTTGACCTGTATTGAGTCGACCTTTATCGCGGACTTTCAACACAGGACCTTCATTGGCATCAGGTACTGAAAGCCATTGGAGCAGCCCTGTCCCAGGTTGTGATGCCGATGGATCCGGCCCTAACCAACGACCATAGAAACGGTTTCGAATACCAACGAGGTCAGCGACGCGAGCGTTTCTGGGTGATCGGTAGACATCCAGGGGCGTGCCTTGTTGGATAATTTTTCCGGAATCCATGACGGCAATCTGATCCGCGAGTAGACGCGCCTCATTGAGATCGTGCGTGACCAGAACAATTGGAATGTTGAGTTCCGATCTCAGGTCTGCAAGCAGTTCATACAAACTTTGGCGGCTGAGCTGATCGACTGCTGAAAAAGGCTCATCAAGCAAAAGAACCTTGGGTTCTCGTGCGAGCGCGCGAGCAAGGGCGACACGCTGCTGTTGGCCACCTGAAAGCTGAGCGGGCTTTCGTTGCAGCAGATCTTCAGTGATATGAACCTGTTTCAACCACACCTTGGCTTGTTCGAGTCTCTGCTGTTTTGGCAGATGCAGCAGTGATAATGCAACATCCTCGAGCGCACTTAGGTGAGGCATCAGCGCATAATTTTGAAAAACCAAGCCGACATGTCTTTGGAGAGTTTTTAAATCGATGTGTTGATGGCTATCAAACCATGTTTCGTCGGCGACGCGGATCAGCCCATTCGTGACAGGTAATAACCCAGCAATGGCTCTCAATAGTGATGTCTTTCCCGCACCGGAGGGGCCGACAAGCGCAACCATTTTGCCGGCCTCACAACGGAGTTCCCCCTGGATTGGGATCGGTCTGGTTTGATCAATCTGGACCAGTAAGTCCTTTGATGAAAGGGAGTGATTCATCGACGTCTCGTCAGTTTCGCTGCCGCGAAGTAAGACGCCGCCACGGCGAACATCGAAAGCATGAGTAACAACAATGCCATGCGATCTGCCGCTTGGAGGTCAAACGCTTGTACGCGATCATAAATTGAAATGGCGATCGTTTGAGTCTCACCAGGGATGTTGCCTCCCATCATCAATACCACGCCAAATTCACCGAGTGTATGCACAAAGGTTAAAACCATCGCAGACATCAGACCAGGCCACGCCAATGGCAGCTCAATTCTGACAAAGGTTTGCCAATTACTCAGTCCGCTGACCATTGCAGCTTCCGCAAGATTGTTGGGGATCGCCTCAAAGGCGCGTTGAATCGGCTGCACCATGAATGGGATATTGAAAATAATGGAAGCGATGACAAGTCCGGTAAAGCTGAAGGTTAATTGAATGCCGAATAGGTTTTGAACCAATATGCCGAGTGGCGAGGCTGCGCCAAGAGAAACCAGAAGATAGTATCCAAGTACAGTAGGGGGCAATACTAGAGGCAGTACGATCACTGCCTCGACGAATGCCTTGCCTGAAAATTGGGTTGTTGCCAGCCAACGACCGACCAACAGACCGAAAGGTAAAAGCACAGCAAGCGTCACTGTCGCCAGCTTGAATGAAAGGACGAGTGCTTGCCAATCCATCGAGTTATTCCTTGGGCATGATGAAACCATATTTCATCATGATGGATTGTGCGTCTGGCGTCGAGAGATACTCATAGAAAGTCTTGGCGGCATCCGGGGCACCACGCAATATCACCATACGTTGAGCGAGAGGTGCATGCCAACTGTCTGGAATTAAAACAAAGTTTCCTCGCAGTGCAACTTGTGGAGCGATTGCCAGAGAATAGGCAATGATGCCGCCTTGTGTTGAGCCAGAGATGGCAAACTGGGCTGCTTGTGAAACATTTTCACCGAACACAAGAAATGGTTCGAGTCTGTCCCAGAGCCCCGCCCGCTCGAGGGCTTCCTTTGCTCGCATCCCGTAGGGCGCATGTGCTGGATTGGCAAGAGCAAAACGCTTGATTTGTCCATTTTCAACTGCTTTTCTTAGCCCTGATAGTTCAGGATCCAGCTCGATGATTGAACCTTTCGGAGTCATTAGCCCGATTCTGCCAAAAGCATATAGTTTCCCGCGATCAGTCGTATGAGCAGAATCTGCAAGTTTGAAAATCAGGTTCTCGTCAGCAGACATGAAAATATGAAACGGCGCTCCCTGAAGGATTTGAGAGTAGAAATTGCCGGAAGATCCAAAAATAAGCCTCAGTTTGAAACCAGTATTTTTTTCAAATTGTGTAGCAACTTCCTCCAACGCAAATTTCAAATCAGAGGCGGCGGCGACAGTGATCATCGTCTGTGCAGAGGAAAAATTTCCAAATAGCGCCATGCACAGCGAAGCGAGAGCCATTTTAAAAAAGTTGCAGATCGAATTTGGGCTCATCATGTGAGTCTGATGCGTGATGATTTGCTTTGTTTGAATGTTGATGGAGCGATTGCTTATCCTATCATGCGGTGATATGAAGACATCAGATTCCCTTTAAGACGCATCAATTCAGTGGAAAGGCGTTGCGTGACATCTTTTTGTGAATCTTTTGTATGCACACTCATATTGAGGACGTGCACGGGCTGTGACTCGAGCTCGATAGGCGTGGCGAGAGCGACGACCTGGGGTTGCCAGCTCGCAGCGCACCAGCCATGATCGTTGACTTCCTTGATAGACGCATTGATTTGTTGGCGAAGTATCGACCAATCTCGCGGGTGCCGCACCTTTAAATGCGCGAACTGTAGACGTTTTTCTGAGGGCGTCAGTGTGCTCAGATAAGCTCGCCCCAGGGAGGTGAGCGCCATCGGAACTCTCTGGCCGGAGACAACTTGCCTCAGGGATGAGTTGCCCGCGAAACGCAATGTTTCCAGATAAACCATTTCATCCCGATCTGCAAGCGCGAGTCCGATATTGACGCGCAAGCGCCTTGCTTCAACGAGCATGGGCGATCGTGCGGACTGCAGCAGTGTAGAGCCACTGCGCAAAGCGTGGGAGAGACTTAAGACCCCAACTCCCAGGCTATATCCTTGTTTCCTGGGTGAGTAAAAAAGAAAGCCGGCCTGAAGCAATGTGCCCGTGAGTCGGCTCACGGTCGATTTTGGCAGGCCGGTGCGTTCGGCGATTTCGGCATTACCAAGTACGTCACTGCCCGGACGGAATGCACGCAATATTTCCAGGCCACGAAGAAGGGAGCGATTCGGGTCGGTGCGGCTTGGTGTATTGGGCATATTGTTGATGTTCAATTCTACTAGGTGGAATTGTGCCATGGGCAAAGAGAATGCGATAGGACTAGACTTTCAACTTGCCAACGCATGACTTTGAACTCGATGGAGAGAACTCAGATGTCCACATTCAAAAAACGTATGAAGATGCTGGTCTCAATGGCCATGCTTGCTCCTCTCGGAAGTATGGTTTTACCTGTCTCTGCGCAAAATAACCCAGCAGATCGGCCGATCCGGATCGTTGTCCCGTTTTCGCCAGGCGGGGGGACGGATACGATTGCTCGTACCCTGGGTGTCGCAATGTCGCAGGATCTTGGACAGACAGTGATTGTCGAAAATAAACCCGGTGCAGGTACAGTCATCGGTTCGGACACGGTGGCGAAAAGTCCGCCAGATGGCAACACCATCCTCATCGCGACATTTGCGCATGCTGTGAATCCTAGTTTACGTATCAAAATGCCTTTTGATACAGACAAGGCATTTGATCCCGTCATCCTGATCGGGCGTTCACCGAATATTTTGGTGGTACCCGCAAGCAGTCCTTACAAGAGTGTTCAGGAGCTTGTCGCAGCAGCCAAGGCGCATCCGGGCAAACTGACATTTGCATCCCAGGGTGTCGGGACCTCCGCGCATCTGGCAGGTGAGCTTTTCAACACGTTGGCTGACGTCAATATGACGCACGTTCCATACAAAGGAGCAGGGCCCGCCTTGAATGATCTACTGGGCGGTCAGGTCAATATGATGTTTGCGACAGCCACTGCGGTTGCGCCCTTGATCGAAAGCGGCAAGGTACGTGCTTTGGGTGTCACAACACCTGAGCGCTCGCCTGTTCGCCCAGAAGTGCCTTCCATCGCTGAAGCCGGTGTGCCTGGTTACGCAGCTGAAAGCTGGTATGGATTCTTTGTACCGGCAGGTACACCTCCCGATATTGTGCAGAAACTCAATGCCGCGACAGCCAAAGCGGCCAAGTCAGAAGTTTTCCGTAAACGTGTGGAAGGCGAGGGGCTCGTCATCTCGGCAGGGACCCCAAAAGAGCTGGCTGAATACGTTAGTGCCGAGCAAAAACGCTGGGCAGCAGTCGTCAAGGCCGCGAAAATCGAACCAAATTAAATGATAGCGAGCGTGAAATGAGTGAACTAATTGAATTGAGCGTAACGGATGGTATTGCGACGGTCTATCTGAATCGTCCCGAAAAACGCAACGCGATGAGTGACGCGATGCGCAGTGAGTTCATCGAGGTATTGGAGGGAATCGCTTCGGACCGAACCGTCCGGGCCATGGTCTTAACAGGCCGAGGCAAAGGATTTTGCGCGGGTGGTGATGTGGCCGGTATGGAAAAGCGGATGAAAGCACCACAGGGCGAAGTGGGATTTAACGGTTGGGCGAGACAGCAACGCGTCCATCACACGCAGTCCTTGCTCTATACGATGCCTAAACCGACTATTGCTGCAGTCAATGGTTCAGCCTCTGGTCTGGGTGCGGATACGGCACTGGCCTGTGATTTTGTGATGGTGAGTCCAAACGCAAACTTTACGTGGTCCTATATCAATCGCGGACTCATCCCGGACGGAGGGGGGATGTACTTCTTGCCGCGCAGAGTGGGCTTGCCCAAAGCCAAGGATTTGATCTTTAGCGGCAGAAAAGTGGATGCGCAAGAAGCGCTCGCGCTAGGAATTGCCGACCGAATGAGTACGGATGAGGCGCTGGTGTCAGAAGCACAGGCCTGGGCCAAGTCGCTGAGTCAAGGTTCTGCGACTGCGCTTGCTTTAGGTAAGACCATTTTGAACCAGACCTTTGAATTGAGTGCGACACAAGTATTCGCACAAGGTAGTCAGGCGCAAGGTATTTGTTATACGAGCAGTGAGCATCGCGAGGCTGTCATGGCTTTTCTTGAACGTACAGCGGCAGCCAAAAAATGACGAGTCAGAGCATGGATGCGATTTCACGATTAATGCAGCCTCGCAGCGTTGCTGTGATTGGTGCTTCAGCCGACCCCAAGAAAACCACCGGTCGACCCATTACCTATCTGATGAAGCATGGATTTGCGGGCAAGGTATATCCTGTTAATCCGAAAGCGGACAAAATTGGGGATCTCCCTTGTTATGCAAGCATTGCGGATTTGCCTGAGGCTCCTGATGTTGCCATCGTTTTACTCGGAGCCGCCAGAGCGCATGAGGCAGTGCGTGAGCTTGCACAGCGGGGCACCGCTGCGGCCATCGTGCTTGCGAGTGGTTTTGGTGAAACCGGAGATGAAGGAGCGTCGCGTCAGGCCGCGCTGATGCAGGCAACGGGTCAAATGAGAATTCTGGGGCCAAACACGATTGGTCTGGTAAACCTAACGGATCGTATTATTTTATCGGCAAGCGCTGCGCTCGAAATGAGTGGTCTTGAAGCAGGAAGTGTCGGTCTTGTTTCTCAAAGCGGAGGCATACTCGGATCGATATTGTCCCGAGGCGCCGCGCGAGGGATAGGTTTTTCAAAATTGATTTCAACGAGTAATGAAGTCGATCTCGAGCTGTCGGATTTTGTGGAGTATCTCGCGAACGATCCTGCCACACAGGTGATCGCACTCTATGTCGAAACCATTCGTCATCCCGAGCGTTTTCGTCAAGCTGTCGAAATAGCACGTTTAGCCGGAAAGGCAGTCGTTGCTTACAAGATTGGACGATCAGAGGCTGGAGCAAGAGCTGCCATCTCCCATACGGGTGCGATGGCGGGCTCTGACAGGATGTATGACGCGTTCTTTAAGCAAATCGGCGTGATTCGCGCTGAACAATTTAATGATTTGCTGGACATCTGTTCAGCGCTGACGACGACTCGCAAATTAAACGGAAATCGCATCGCAGTCCTGACCTCTACAGGTGGAGCGGGCACTCTGGTGGCTGATAGTTTGGGTGTCGCCGGCTTTGAGACGCCTGCGCCTGATTTCGCAACAGCTCAAAAGTTACGCGATTTACAAAAGGGTGATGAAGCGGCTTTAGACCGAAATCCGATCGATGTCACACTTGCGGGTCTCGATCCGGTGTTACTGCGCGGCATCATCCGCGCGGTGTTGGCAAGCCCTCTCTATGATGCATTAGTCGTAGTCGTGGGTTCATCGAGCTTGGCGATGCCTGATTTGGTGGCTGATGCGATCCGCGATTGTCTGGGAGATTCAGACAAACCCATTCTGGCCTATGTCAGTCCCCATGCGCCGAATGTTGTACATGTCCTTGAGACACGCGGAGTCCCGGCATTTCTCAATCCTGAGTCCTGTGCCGTTGCATTTAAAGCGATGCGTGCAACGACGTTGTCTCTACCTCAATTCAAACCTGTGTCGAACGTCCAAGGGATTGATCTGATTGCACATCAGGAGGGTGCATTGAATGAATACGAAGCTGCTCAGTTATTTAGCCAGTTCGGCATTCCAAGCGCTCAGACCCAAGTCGTACACAATGCTCAAGAGGCTGTGACGGCCGCGCGTAAAATCACTGGTGCTGTTGTGCTGAAGGTTTTATCCTCGGCTATTTTGCATAAGTCTGATGTGGGTGGAGTCCGCCTTGGTCTCACACCAGAAACTCTGCCGCAGGCGTTCGAGCAGATGGTCATGGATGTCCGTCAGCATACTGGTATTGAAGCTAAAGATTTCATTATTCAGCCAATGCTGCGCGCACCCGCGGAGCTGATTATTGGCATGCATAAAGACCCTCTTGGTACCGCACTGATGGTAGGCATGGGTGGCCTGACAGCAGAGCTGATGAACGACAGTGTCTTGTGTCTATTGCCACCAGGCATGATAGTGTCAGATGAGTTGGCGCTAGACTTATTGAAACAACTGAAATCCTGGCCATTATTAGATGGTTACCGCGGCAAACCCAAACTCGATGTTCATTCTGTCATCAAGACGATTGCGGGCTTTTCAACGATGATTGCGTCTCTGGGAGATCGGCTGCTTGAGGCCGAGATCAATCCGTTGCTAATCATGGAAAGTGGGCAATCCTCTGTTGCCGCCGACGCGGTGGTAGTGTTGACGCCTAAGGGATCTTGATTTGCCCATTGTTCCTGGGAATGCCTTGCCCATCCAACTTCGCCTCAAATATTTTCCAGGAAATGTTTGAGTCAGGTTGGATGGTCATCTCCACCGCCCATCCAGTATTGGTATCCTCGGTGTCAAAACTATCAAAGACAAAGTTTCCAAGGCTATAAAAAATTGTTTTCCCTTTGTACGTTTCAATATTTTGCGTGACATGGGGGTGTCCTCCAATCACGGCATCGGCACCGCTGTCAATCATCAAGCGTGCAAGGGCGACTTGATTGGCTGATGCCATCTTTTCATTTTCCCAGCCCCAGTGGGGATAGGTAATCACGATATCTGCACGATGAAACTCCCGGGCACGCTTGATCCCGGCGCGGACATAATCGTCTTCACCCCACGCACTGCCGGGACGATCTTCCAGTGCTTCAAAACTTCGCGGGAAAAACAGGTTGTAAGCCAATATGGCGATACGTCGACCTTTGACATCAAAAATAACGGGCTCATGCGCAGCCCGCAAGTTTTTACCTCCACCAAAGTATTGAATCCCTGCTTCATCCAGGAGATCCAGCATCGCAGAGAATGCTTCTGGTCCATAGTCACCGCTATGATTATTCGCAAGTGACAAGGCACTGAAATGTTTTTTCAGCGTCGGGAGTACACGGGGATGCGCGCGCAACACAAAGGGCTTGTCTTCTTTGGTACCGGTTGTGCCGACGACACACTCCAGGTTGCCAATCGTTAAATCAGCTGATTTGAATAAGGAGGTAAATGATGCGAATGGGTCTTTGCCATCTTG